>WLWI01004224.1_pt1 | contig 12189 bp, 7 predicted proteins | sample 6701501 | NCBI WGS metagenome assembly WLWI01 (sample SAMN12718690, study PRJNA515312) | sponge metagenome | isolation source: marine sponge | host: Mycale hentscheli | place: New Zealand: South Island, Marlborough, Capsize Point | collected 2014-11-01
AGTACAGTTATTTTTAGTCATAACGCAAGAAAGCAACTCGCCAATCACTTCACAAAGACTAAAAACAAGTTCACATAACAAATCATCAGTTCACAAAACAAATCATCAGTTCACGATCAATCACCATAATACCACTGGCACTGAATCTTTTCGATGTGCATTTGGACGTGGCAAAAGGGGCGCGGTTTAATTTTAAAAGGGGCGTGGTCGTGGCAAAAATGTTCAGGCGCGCAAGCTCGCCGAGTTGTCCCTACATTTTGTATCTAAAAGTTGGCAACTATGACTATGTCACCAGGCTGATAGTTCCGACGTGCCAAGTACCATTTCGCTCTGGACCCCAAGGACTGCACGTAACGGGACTTCCAAGTGGTCCAGAGGTCATGTCTCAGTCTTTGGATGAGGTTCCAATGCTTCAGGACATGTACAGAAGTGCTAGTGTCGACATGAGTAGGTGGTGGAGACTTCAGGGGACGACCAATAAGAAAGTGTCCGGCCGTGATGACTAACTCTTGGCTTGGTCCGGATCAGTGGATGTGACTGGGGATAAGGGTCGGGAGTTGAGGATGGATTCTGCTTCCACTAGAAGAGTATAAAGTTCTTCGAATGACAGAGGGCGAGATGACAACAGCTTCCTCAGAGTGGTCTTCATTGACTTGACTGCCGACTCCCAGAGTCCACCAAAGTGTGGAGCTCTGGGTGGCGAAAATTTCCATTCTAGACCGGTGGTGGTAGACAGATGAGATAGGGCTTGTGTGGTGTGGACGTCAGTGAGAACAGCTCGAACTTCGTCTAACTCCTTCTTGGTCCCGATGAAGTTGGAACCATTATCGGAGTGGATGGTGCGAGGGGTACCTCTTCGCCCACAAAACCTCTGCAGGGCAGCGATAAAGGCATCAGAGGAGAGATCCGAGCACAGGTCAAAGTGCACGGCCTTAGTGACGAAGCACACCAACACTGCGGCGTATACCTTCACCCTGGTTGGCTTCCTGGGGTTTCCACGATGGATGAGGAATGGCCCAGTGAAGTTGATGCCACTGATGTGGAATGGTGGTGCCGGGGTAGTACGTGAGAGGGGCAGGAGTCCCATCTTCTGAGCTGACGACTGGGCATGGAGACGACAGCAGTTAATACACGATCTTCCGAGGTGCTTAAGGAAATTACGAATTCCTGGAACATGATAGCCTTCAGCAACAATGGATATGAGAGTGGCTACTCCTGGATGTGATAGAGTGTCATGAAGGGTGACCAGCAGAAGCTTGCACAAGACGGACTTCAGACTCAGGAGAATGACGGAATGTGCTTGTCTGGGCGACTGCAGATCTCTGACTCGTCCTGCGACATGAATCAGACCATCTTCCTCGATCGAGACATCGAAGTGACGCAAGGATGAAGGGACGACTGTGGGCTTGTTTTCCTTGGCGCTCTCAAAGATCTCTTGATAGGCTTCCTTCTGTGAGACTAGAAGTAGGGTGACTTTGGCATTCTCGAGTTCCTTGGCAGTGATTGGTTTGGCGGTGACTCGTGAGTCAGCATGCTGTCTGGCATTGTTGGCAAAACGTTTCATCCAAGCAGTGACTCTGAGTAGACGATTAAAGGATGAATAGCGTTCCCAGAGGTTGTAAGTCTCAGGGGGCGCAGCAGAGATTCGACAAGCTGTGGCTTTCTTCTCCAGGGCAGATGTGGAGAATGAGGGCAGTGGAAGTGGCGATGGCCAAGTGTCAGGGGATCTTCTCAACCAGACTGGACCACTCCACCAGAGCTTGTTCTCGATGAGTGACTGGGGTTTGAGTCCTCGACTTGCCAGGTCTGCCGGGTTCTCTGCAGAACGGACATGTTTCCACTTGGCTCTAGGTACAAGATCTTGGATGGTTCTGACTCTGTTTGCAACGAACGTCTTGAGGGATGAGGCAGATCCTCGAATCCAGGTCAGGACGATAGAAGAGTCAGTCCAGGCATATAAGACATCAATGGACAACCCTAAGTCAGACAGAACTGTTTGGACTAGACGGGACAACAGGTCTGCAGCCATCAGCTCCAATCAAGGCACTGTCAATGGCTTCAACGGGGCTACTCTGGCTTTGGAAGTTACGAGAGAGATGGATACAGATGAGTCCACGTAGAGTGTTCGGAGGTAGATCACAACTCCGTAGGCCATAGTGGAGGCATCGGCAAAGGCGTGGACCTGTTGAGACTGGATCTCTTTGTTGTTAGGCACAAGACGACGGTTGATCGGGTATGTCGACAGAGCTGGAATGTGGGCCAACCACTCCTTCCACGGGACTGAGATCTCCTTCGGAGCATACTCATCTCAGTCGAGACCAAGCTTCCACATTCTCTGTAGAAGGACCTTGATTCTGACTATGACTGGTGAGAAAAGTCCTAGCACGTCGAAGATTTTAGCAGCGACGGAGGCCAGGTTCCTCTTTGTGGCAGATGTGTTCACTTTGACTGTAGGCACGACGATATGGAACTGGTCAGTAGACACATGCCAGTGAATTCCAAGAGTCTTAGAGGAATCCAATGGGTCCTGGATGTGAAGGTCAGCAGACTTGCGCAGATCTTCTGGAATCGACTGAAGGACTTCTGATGAGTTGCTCCTCCACTTCCTCAGCCTCATCTTACAGAGGTCGAGAAGGTCACAAAGTTCCTTTCAAACATGGGCTGCTGCTTCAATGGTGGGGGCTCCGGTGAGGCAGTCATCCACATAGAAGGCTGACTGGATGATGCGCGACGCCACGGGATGAGAGACACTGTGATTCTCTGCATGTTGCAGCAACACCATGGTGGCCAGGAAGGGGGAGGACTTGACTCCAAAGGTGAGGCATCTCATCCTATGGTCCATGATGACTCCCTCATCATTCCTCATGAGGAACCGATGCAGGTCTCTCTCGACTAGGTCTAGACTCACCTCCCGGAACATCTTCCCTATGTCGGCGGTGATAGCAACTTTGTGCAGCCGAAATGACGTCAAGACAGATGTCAGGAGTGGGTAGAGATTAGGACCGGCTAACAGCTGATTGTTGAGTGACATGCCTGTGGATGACTTGGCCGAGGCGTCGAAGATGGCCCGCAACTTTGTGGTAGTAGATGACTCCTTCAAGACTCCACACAATCGATTTCTCCTTGGCATCGACCTTGACAAAACCATTGATGATCATTCTGTTGCTCTCTCTAGGCAGCTTGAGGGCAGCGACTAGCTCCTCAGTGACCAGGGACACGTCTGATCCTGTGTCTATAAGGGCTCTGCCTTTCTGACTTCTGTTCTTGTGACGTGCAAGAAACAGGACCGTGGCTAGGACTGAGGTGCTTGACGTTTGTACAGGAAGGGACTTTGCTTCGGCCGACTCTGACTTGGGTGGTGGTGTAGACGACTCATTGGACTTGTGCAGATAGGTATGATGTTTGCCCCCGTAATGACGACAAGAATGACTCGATGGGCAGTCTCGAACAGCATGGTCATGTCCAAGGCAGTTAAAGCATAGCCTGGAGTCTCATACAATCTTCTGACGCTTGTTGACATGGAGAGAGTGGAACTTAGAACATCTGGAGATGGCATGTCCAGGATGATCACAGGCCAGGCAGTTAAACCTTTGGGACGATACTTGATGGACTGATCTAGATGGCATGGCAGGCTTGGCGTAGGTAGACTTCACGGGAGTCAAGCTGACAGAGGTCACTTTCATGCTCCTCTGTCGCTTTCGGAAGAATTCGACGATGCCTTCAATGCCGGGGAGATCAGGATACTCCGAGGCACACTTGGTCCATTCGGCTGCCATAAGGGAGTCGAATGACTCCATGAAGATTCCTGCCAATAGCTGGCTTGCTGTGTATCCGGCTCGAAGGACCAGATGTGGAAGCGGGCGTAACTCCGCTCACAGGTGAACAGCTATCTGGTCTAAGCTTCAGTTCGAAGGACCAGGATTGTGCTCTGCAACCGCTGGCGCAAGGAATCGCCTCAGACGCAACCGCTGTCACTTGCGCAATTGCAGTCTTGTCTGGGGCACCCAAAAGCGTGCACTCTATTACCCAGTAGACAATAGTTAGGTCAAACAGAGCAACATTTTGTACCTATATTTGGACATGGAATATATTGAGGTCAATGACACAAAACTGCAATGGTTTGATGTGGGCTGAGTTCTGAGGTTCCCGGGTGACGATCTTTACCTGACCAACGACGACCTCTTCCTCTTTGGGACTTGCGCTTGTCTCCGAGCTTCTTCTTCAGTCTTCTCCTTCAGGGCTTGGGCCCGAACATATTAAATCTAAACAAGAAAACCTGGTCCTTATTTGTAATACCTAGCAAGTCCAGCCACACAATGGCATTTGATTTACTAACTTTGCAAATTAAGAATATAGTAGCAATAAGGTATTCTATGGTTTGCTATATTCTTCTACTACAGGAAATTACATCAGTTTCCTTTCTCCTGCTCTTTCTTCCTGAACCATTTCAGGTTTTCTTATTCCTATCTTTCATGGAATTTCCTTCTCCTTTTTGTCTTCTTCCCTGCTTCTCAGTCTTTGTTCTTCTTCCATGACTAATGACATTTGTGAACTTTTGCCCCCCACCCCCTCCATTTTGAAATTTTCGCCTGCCATCCTTTCCTCACCGATTACACCAGATTGATCGTGACTAATTCATGAAAACCGCCGTCGTTGCTACTGAAAAACAAGCGTATTATTATGTAGTTGTTGTTGTTTTTTGGTTGTTTAAAACGTTTAAAATATTTAGGGGTTTCGGACTTGTTCATATGCTTAAGTTACTTTAAAAAAAAAACAGGACAAGATTTACATTTCAATTTAGGCCGTGCCTATAAAATACTAGAAAATGCTCGTGTAGCATTGGTTGGGCGAGCCAGCGAAGTTCTGGAATGCGCGCGCGCGTTTAAACGACGACGTATTCAAAACGACGACGTACCACATATTCAGGAAACGACGACGTATTCAAAACGACGACATACCACGTATTCAGGATTTCCATAGACTACATCTTAGAGTTGCTCGCTCGCTTCGCTCGCTCGCCAATTAGGATGGTACTAGAAAATGCTCGTGTAGCATTGGTTGGGCGAGCGAGCGAAGTTCTGGGGAAATGTTGACACTTTCAATTGCATTGGGGTCGTTTGATTTGAATATGCGCAAATGGAATGCGCTCGCGTTTAAAAGACCACGTATTCAGGATGCGCAAATGGAATGCGCTCGCGTTTAAACGACCACGTATTCAGTTTAAACGACCACGTATGCGCGCGCGTTTAAACGACCACGTATGTGCGCGAGCGTTTAAACGACCACGTATGTGCGCGAGCGTTTAAACGACGACGTACCACGTATTCAGGATTTCCATAGACTACATCTTAGAGTTGCTCGCTCGCTTCGCTCGCTCGCCAATTAACCTCAGCACGCATGCACGAGAGTGTTAAAGTAGTCGTCCTGTCTGTTCGTTTGTCTGTCTGTCTGTCTGTTTGTCTGTCTGTCTGTCTGTCTGTCTGTATGTCTGTCACGCTCTGATTTGGAGATTACTAATATAACCGTTGATTTAGGTACGAACTTACTCAGAACGAAAATTTATGACCTTTCATTGTGCTACTTTTTTTTATTTCGGGTTAATTGCTGAGAAACGCGAATCTTTCAGTTCCAAAGCCCCTAGCGTCACGTCATAGCTAATCACGCGAGTAAATACTTTTTGCAGCCGTGGGTGTAGTTTGCTTTATGCTCATGGAAGTTAAAGGAGTTAAAAGAAGTGAAGTTTCGTGTTGAAAATGTATACTGGTGAGTGTTTCTGGCCTGTTAAGCTTCTTCTCTTATGAAGACAGCATTTCTATGTACCATTTTCATTGCTCGAGTTATATTGATGGCTGATTAAAATAGCTAATAGATTACTTGTTCTTTTGGTCTGAGATTATTATTGAGTAGTTAGGTAGTGTTGAGTAGCGCTGAGGGTTCGCACCTTTTGCGCTTCATTAAAATCTGTAGTGCACTGAACGATCTATGCTGCCAATGAAAATTGTAATAAGAGGTACTGCTCCATTTATAATAGTGATAAGATGTGGAGTCTTGTACATAGCCTGAAGTGTTACACACTAAAAAAAAAGTTTTTAGGGGAAGGGGGTAAATTTAATGGGGGTGACAACAAGGCTGTGGCAAAAAAAGGATAAATTTGCTCTGCTCTAGTTTTTCAAGATCGATTAATGTCATATCGAAACTAAGCTGGATGCAGAACAGGTGGCAAAGACTTAAAAAGAGTGCACAATCCTGTAGGATAATGTTAGAGACTGTACAATGTGAACTCTGAACTTGTTTACTGTTATTTCTAACAAGACGTTGTTTACGATTTGATTATTAACACCTCATTCACAACACCTCTAATTTGTGCAAACATCGATAATGTGTTAATTACTTGTTTGTGTCAGTTTTGGCTCTACATAAGGAGCCGTATTTGTAATATATTATGATGAGTTAACCAAGTACTAGAAAGAAAAGGAAAGGATCTTACCTTGGGAGCACTTGGCGTCGTCTGTTCCGCATGAGTTCATTCAATCCTTTGGTGGTGTGTCACAAAAAACCACAAGAAGATAATGAGTTGAATCGGTTTGTATGAAATTATATATAGAAATTGTAGGATATTACAAGAAACTACAAAGTGATCGTAAAAGTAAGCGACTGAACAATAATTGTGAAATTTTGAGCTGGGTTAAATAATAAGAAACTACATGAATCGTATGACATTGTAAAACATTATACCTGGAACTGCTTCAGATTCTATGAGAAAGAATCTAAGCAGGAAACTTAAGAGATTGTAGCCTATGAAAAAAATACATAAACAAAATTATTAAAGAATAAATACTGAGAGGGAAGTACAAAGTATATAAGAGATCGTAAGGGAAAGTGATAGAAAGGAAATAGTGATAATTGGGCTACACCTGTAAACAATTAGGTCTCCAAGATTGAGTGAAAGGCTATTAGAGAAGGCTTAAGGGTGCTTGAACACTCTTTGAGCTCGAAAACTGCCAAATAAGTAGGTGTTTTCTCCTAGTAGTACTTGCTGGTCTACATAAATAAAATAACTGGGGAAAGGCAGAAGTAAGATTAGCACGCCCTAGCAACCGAAACTAAGAAACTGTAAGCTGTATAAGGCCCAGCATCCACAAAAATACTGCGAAAATAATCTGGATACAATTAAAAAATGATGAAGTTCATTAGATATGTAAGAGACTTAAAGCTGCAGGAATTATTGACACATAAAATTTTTAAACTGTAGGTGATTGCCACGTAGACTAAGATGAGCAGGAGGAAGTAAGACAGAAATTTGTCTACAAATTTATTAAGAAACTAACCTTTATAATGAAGAATGTTAAAAGACTACAAAGGACTACGGTACTGATAGAAACTGTATGAGTGAAAGAGATGACTGTTGTTTGTAACTGGCTAGAATTGAAGTGACTATAGAAGAAAACTGCAAAAAATCTCAGTGAGCTATGAATAGAGACTGGATAGGATATATAACAATGGGAGATTACATCTTTAAAGTTACTGCAAAAGGTTATAAGAAGTAGAGTAAATACTATGGAAAACAAGAGACTGTAAGATAGGACTTTGCCAGACTCTTAAAAGTGAACACAAGATTCAGGGATTTTAAAAGTTCCAGTTAAGAAACAACAACATACATGTAATATTGTGGCCTTTGAGATGCCTTCTAGTTGTGACGACAATGAAAAGAGTGAAAGTGGACAGCTAGTGAGAAGAGTGCTAAAAGTTATGATTAGGTGAAAATAGAGTTTAGTAAGACGATTGGGATGGTCAGTATGAACAATGAAGCTTATCTAGAATAGCTTAGGAAAAACTCAACAATTGGATGGGTCAGATACTATTATGGTGACCTCCACCTACTCTCAACCAGTCAACAAATCCCAAGAATATGTTCATATAAATTGGATCTATAAAAGTGGATATGTTATTCGGTTTTTTTTTGTTATTGTTTTTGTGTTCTGGAAAGGACCTAAATTTACAATTATATCAATATAATAAGTTGTGACTATTGTTGAAGAGAGGGCAGAGATGGTAGGCCTTATACTATTAAAAGGAAATTGTGTTACTAATTTAATTATGTCAGCTAAAAAATAAGTCAATCATTAAAGAATCATCACATTAGTATTTCTACTTAATACTAAACATTGGAAAACAAAGTAACAAGTTAAATGTAACAAAAACTGAGTACAATACTATTAGCTAGTTTAAGTCAGAAGAGTTTATACTGTACAAGTAATGTTAACTACTTCACATGTATTTCCATCCTTGTGATAACTGTATCTTCCTGAGTAATAACTTCATCTCCACACAATCTAACTTCAAGGCTGTCAGTAGTTGGATTTGGAAGAGAAGCACAGAACCAAGGTGGGTTGTTTTGTTTACAGCAAGAATTCACAGAACTACATCCTTCACCATCCCAGAGTGGATTTTTAGGGAAATAAACACGAGGATGAGTGTCTGCAGTATTTGCCGTATCACAGAAATAGTTATTACCAATCCAGGACGGAATAGCAGAATTTGGAATGTTAACATTTTTATTAGTACAAGGACAATGTGCATGGCGAAACTGAGCATGTTCACCCACATTACCAACAAATGTCCAGATATGCTGCCGAGGACTCTCGCCATGTGTGATCGACACTCCATCAACATACGTACCCTCAATCCCTCTACTCATGTGCCACAGACCATCAGGATGCCCGAGCTGTATGGCCAGTATTCTTCCACATACTTGAGAATAGGAGACACCTCCAGATGAGAATGTTGCAGATTGGCATCCTGGAGCTGTTCTACCGCACGCCCTGACAATATTATTCTTTATTAGCCTCCAATCACTTGTTGGGCAGCTCTGACTGGTATCATTCATGTCAAGATTTATAAGTGTGGTCCAACCAGGTCCTCCACAGCCACAGACAGGGCCATGAAACAGGTTGAGGTACGGATTGATAGTTTCTTGAAGGAGAAGTTGAATTTCATCCATTGTGAGGCTTGTGTCTGGTGATCCACACCCAGTTAGATTATTAACTTGTGTAAGCTTTTGTTGTAACTGAGCAACTAGCAGCTGTTGTTGCAAGCCAAGAAAATAAATTAAAGCTAAAAGCAAGAGTGAAAACTTCATTTTTTGGAAAAATTTAAAATTATTATAAAGTGTCCAATAATGCCTCAACTACTTCTAAATGCTCTTCTTATAGCTAATAATTGTATTTCCTGTATTGCTATGGTTTTTTTAACAAAGAAGTTTTTTTTTTACTCATCTTTCTGTTTTTATTTGTTTCTCAATTTTAGCATGGCTCTTATATAATGCACGTGTTCTAACTTTTACAGCTACTATGTAAATTGATTCTATGTGCAAGTGTTTCTTCGAGAGCATGTAATGACTGTAGCATCTGTAAATTTGAGAATAGAGGATATATATAGAATCTCTTAAAAAGCATCATAAATAACAATATTTACAAATCACTGAAATCAGCACGTTGGTTAATATGGAATTTGGTTGGCAAGCAGGCCACTAATATCGTAAACCCCCCTCTGCCCCTCCCCCCCCCACCAATCCCATAGGTCACAATTTTTTATTCGAAATGACTAGAATGATTCCCATTGAAGTCAACTGCTAAAGGTAGTCTAGGAACTTCATAGCATATTCTCATGCATTTGTAGAATAGAGTATATACTTGCCTAGAGGATACACATAAGCCCACAGCAAGATAAATTGAAGACATAGATATAATACTTTGCATTGTCATCAGTGAGATATCATTGCCCACTTTGCTAAATATCTTTTTGTAAACTTTTCAATAAAACTCTGCTGGCTAATTTTGGATTTAACCAAGCATTTTACAACAGTATTAGGGGTGGACAATGCAAAATCGGATATATGTTATATGTAGGTATGGATGGTACGTAGCTATGCCCCTTAAACGCGTGTGCGGGAAACTTTTTTCTCCTAAAAACACGGCTTTTTAGGGTAGACCCCAGTTTATTCTGAAACAACAGCAAGCCTTACTTTAAACTTATGCTCCAAAGTGTGAGAAAATTCCTTCGAAAACGCTTGTTTTTCAAGACAGTATTTTACAATGGCTTAACCTGACTCCAAATTAGTTACTTCAATGAATATAAAAGGAAATTATTTAACAGGTATACCAATTTTATGAATCTATCTGGACACATGAAAATTTTAATGCCTTACTTTCAGAGCTTACAAAAATAAACAAGCTTCCATAAAAAGTTAATGTCTCAGTTAAAGCATGATAGAAGAAGCCAGCAAGATGAAGTATGCCTTAAAATCAGCTACACCCTAAGGTGACAGTATACTATATATCTTACAAGGGAGGCTATCTAAGATAAAAAAAAATCAGTCTTCTTCCGGCACCACTGGAGCGGAGCCCCTGCTGTATATCAGTTAAATTAAGTGGAATTGGGGAAGTCATCAACGTCACAGATCAGGTAGTATGTATGCTGAAATTACTGTATAGGGCAATGGGATAGATGTTCCTAACATGGTTTCACCGCCCTCATGCAAGTAGCAGAGATGGTGTACAAACCGCACAGTACTAGTATAGTAGTCAAATGTTATAATATGATATACACGTACATAGATGCCTGTTTAGCTTTGGCCTATCAAAAATATATAATTCTATAGAAAATGGACTATGTTGGCTCTTCCAAGGAGCTGACATCCTATTTGATACCACCAATTCTAGTGAGTGTGCGAGAGTATTGGACACAGTGGAAAAAATATATCCTAAATTGGAGATCCCAATGGCGGCTCCAGGGAAAAAAGAGGGCCGAACCACAAGACTTAGATCTCAAATTGTGGGAGAGCTAGAACTCTGCCAAGGGGAATACCAAATTATTTGTATGTTGAACTTTGCAAACTCTGGATGGATATTGAATAGTTTTGGTACTTATATTGCTTCTACATGATTAGTCTTACTATTTCTGAACAACATAGAGTCATTCTTATAGTATCTTTATTGAAATTATGCCAAACTTCCTTGGATGCTTCCACGAGAAAACATTAAATATTAGTATTTTTAATTAAAAATTCTGTTCAAATCTCACAAGTAAGGCTTTGTTCTTCAGTGTCCATGATGTGATAGTAGTAGATCATAGTCATCCTGCTGGTGATATCATTGCAAAAAAAGTGTAAAAAAACATGTTTCAGTAGTCAATTCCTTGTCATCCAAGTTACAACTCATATCTGCAGCCATTAGAATGGCTTCATAGGAATGCTTTCTCATTATCATTACACATAATGAAGCACCAGATGTGCAACCCTCAGCACTACTATACACTAGCTAGCTATAACAAAACCATTTTTCTTGGACTGAAAAAATAATGTTCAGTATTTGGCTGTCAATACGGCTCAAGCAATATAAACGGTAGATACAGCTCATTGCTGTCTAAAAGAAGGAGCTAAACATGCGCAAGACACTCACTGATATAAGTTTAAATGCGAAACTCCTGGATTCCAGCACTCATTAACATTTAAGTTTTCAACATAAAGCAAAAATTATTGTAGGCAGAAAGAAATTATTTTATCACGTGATTGCCATGTGACGCTATGGAGTGTTACCTACATAAGCTTAAAACTATGCGGAGCTGACAGCTTTCTTTTTCTTAAAAATCAACCTGAAATTCGAAAAAGTAGCACAATCAAAGGTCTTAAATCATTGTTCTGAGTAAGTTCATACCTAAATCAGCAGTTAATTGTCAGTAATCTCCAAAATCAGAGCATGACAGACAGACAGACAGACAGACAGACAGACAGACAGACAGACAGGACGACTACTATAACCCTCTCATGCATGCTCGCTGAGGGTTAATAATTGGATATCGTTCCATGCTAGATATCTTCACAATGTTACTTTTAGGTACATGACCCTGAGATAACTCACGTTATGACATGGTGTTACAAGCGCTTTACCCTAGTAGTTATAGTCCAGCCTGACTTACCAGTTTTCTGTGTTTTACAGCTAGCTACGTTCCTGTGGGGCCGCCCTCTGATGTCAAGGAAGACACAAAGAGAAGAGAGAAGAGACCAGAAGAGTGTGGACTGAAGAATTGACTTCATTTTCTTTAGGTGTCTTGTTTTGTTTCATTATCATATTCAGTTGTAATGTAGTTATTGTGTGTTGTGTGTGTTTGTTTGGTAAAGGGTCAACTATA
>WLWI01004225.1_pt1 | contig 12188 bp, 7 predicted proteins | sample 6701501 | NCBI WGS metagenome assembly WLWI01 (sample SAMN12718690, study PRJNA515312) | sponge metagenome | isolation source: marine sponge | host: Mycale hentscheli | place: New Zealand: South Island, Marlborough, Capsize Point | collected 2014-11-01
AGGAGCAGTAAATACACAAGACATTTATGGAATAGAGGTGAAGCCCAACTGAATGGGAATATATGAATATCATTAAGATAAGTTATTTGTTATTGATAGGTAAGTTACTTGTTATTGATGGCTAGGCTAAGATTGATGGCTAGGCTAAGTTAATGCAAGTTCTTTGTTCAGGTGGAACAGGTGCATTAGGTACCGTAGGCAAACCAGGTGGCAGGGCAATCGATTTAATTAAAAAGCTCACTAGATGGACACTTTGATGACATGGAAAGAAGAAGTGCATACATTATAGCTAGATTGACTGGGTGTTGAGCAGGAAAGGCAAGCTTTTAACGACTGGACACATCTACACTTCATGTATGTAGGTAGGGTTTAATTACTGCTGTGAACTTAATAGAATGCCCTTTGGTGTCTTCCTTTAGTTGCTCTGGGTGAGCATTATGTATCTTCTAATAATATATTATATTTAAAACCCATAATATGATATTTTTACTCCCGTGTTTGCCATGTAGGTCGGCATGCATTTGTTGGTCTTGGTTTCGAGGACCGTGGGGATGCCTTCGACTTCAACGTAGCTCTTCAGGACCATTTCAAGTAAGTGGGCTCATTGGGATTTGGTTCAGTGGTATTGACGATACCTTACCATTCATTCATTTTGAAATCGTTGAAGCATGTGACATGGTTGCTAAAGATTATCTAGCAACACCCTATCAGAAGTGTTTGATAGTTCTTCTTTTTTAAAAATCAAACCACACCCACTTCCTGCTGGATAAGGCAGCTGAGGCTCCCTTAGTGGTACTGTGTGACCAAACTCTCAAGTGAGCATAGCGCAGAGAGACAAATACCATAGACTCTGGTTGTTAAGCCCCCCCCCCCCCCCTTCTTATAATTTAAAACGGTAACGGGAAGTATGTATATAACTGTACATTTGTATGTATGTGTATATGAGTGTCATATTAATAGTTTGTGATAGATTACTGAATTATAGGCTTTTGATTCATGCATGGTTGCATAGAACAGGCTTGCCTTGGAGCAGACACAGTGCTTGAAGTTTTGTCCTTATGCACCCCTTCTTCAAAATCAGTCATAGTAGGCTCAGTCATTGTGAATATTGTCTTGTCTGTGTAGGAAAGTGAAGCAGGAAGATGTGATTGCCACAGAAGAGGCGAAACCCTTCCAGCATAAGGATTATAGTCTGAAAGCAGGAGAGAAGATTTCTGTCAATATTGGGGTAAGTATCACACACACACACACACCTCTTGTAACTTGGGGCTGTGTTGGGACTATAGAAGAAAAGTGGAGATGCTGGTAAAGGATCGTCACTACAAGGAGGCTCAATTGGTGAGTGAAACAATAGCTGAACATGCTATTCAGTAACACTCTGCTATTCCTCTCAGGTCTCACAGCTGGAGGGGCCCTTCTACCCCCTCCATCAGGAAATGTTGCTCGCCCCTTGAACCCTCCTTCACAACCGACGGCAAAATCAGACGACTGGGGAGACTTCACCAGCTTTGGCAGCAGCAACAGCAGTACAAGTACGAACAATAGCAGCAGTGGGGCTAGCAACAGCGGTGGTGGAGACTGGGTCCAGTTTTGATCTAAATCTAAAAGGGTTCCCCCCCCTTCATGTCATTATCTCCTCTCTTTTTAAAACTGACTATATAATACATATGATATTTTTTTGTGTGTGTTTATTTACACATTGTGTGTCAATAATATTGCCTAGAATATATAAATAAATTTCTGATATCATAAAGTGAGAAAATATGATTGTGTCATAATTTTTGTGATAAATTCAAAACAAAAAAATTCTCATACATTCATGGTACTGATGATGAAGTATATGAGTACTAGTACGATGAAAATTAATGCCACAATGATCAACAGTGTGTACGTGTTGGTTGTCTGCTTACGGTCCATGCCAAGCTCCCTAAGGTGCATGTATGCCACTCTCAGGTCTGGGTTCTTCTCCAGACTCTTTTTGAAAAAGAACACTGCCTCCTCGTACTTTTCGAGAGCCTTGTAGACTTCTCCGAGTGTGAAATACTGCAGCCATGCGTGGTTGTCTGAGGACTTCACGTGGAGAGACTTTTTAGCCAGAAAAATCGAATCGTCGTAGAATTTGAGGTTGAAGAGGACTCTGGCCAGGTTCAGGAGGAGGTCAGGATGGTCCGAGGACAGGTGGAGGGCTTTACGGAAACACTCAATAGCCTTCTGGGTGTCGCCCTTGATGCGCCAGAAGTTGCCAATCTGGTTGAGGACGGTGATGGACTGGGGGTTCTTATATAGAAGAAAGAAACAATTGTTAGTGATTTTTGGTAAAAAAAAGAAAGAAAAAAAGCAGGTGTTTCAAATGTGAAACATTTCAAAGAAAAACCCAGTAATTTTCAATTTAAGACATAACTATTTTGAATGAACAAGAAGAATTTCCACGAAGGTTATAAAATTAACACAAGATATAAAAAACAAACTACCAGTAAAAGCATTGCAAACCAACACATACTCTTTCCATTACCAACTACTGTACTGTACTGTACTAGTGAGAACTTTGAATAACATTATGCAAGGAGTTTCTTTGGAAGGTCACACCATCCCATGGGAGACTACAAACAAGGACGGATGGATGGAGGTCATGTTACCAAAGAGATGGAGGAGTCAGGAAGGAATACATGTATGTGTATATATAATACAAATTAATATCAGGATAAATATCATTGTTATAAACCATATGAAGCAAATATGGTTGAAAATTGGGGAAAGGAGAAAAACTTACACACACACACACACACACACAGCATATAGAACTGTACACATACATTTCAAGGACTACAGTAAAGCACACACACACACACACACACACACTTGTGTAAGTCACAATAGAACATAATTCCCTCTGACAGTTTCATGCCGTGCTTAAGTTTATATATCGCCATTCTTTTACTACCTCACCCGCACACGCCCACAACTGTGTAAACAATGAGTGCCGGGGTAAAGATAACAACTAGTGTAACATAAACATGCCATATCAGTTTGCCTGCCCACTGGGGAGTTAATTGACTGACGACCCCTTACCTCTTTGAAGGCCTTCCTTAGACCCCTCTCAATGGCAAACAGATCTACAGCAGTGTCTAGCTCAGACTTCTTGAAGATCATGGCCACCTCAGGCTCCGGGTAAGGCTTATGCTCGCTCCGTCTGGAGATGCCCTTCAGGAAGTCGTACGGCATGGACACCACAGGCTCCCCGCAGGTGAGCGGTGAAGTCTGGGAGTCATCTGCTTCAGTGGAAAGCCTGCAGGCAATCGGGCCACACATAATATAAAGGTTGAAGTCCAGTGACTTGGAAAGGACCAGTCATATTGCCCTTAAAATATAGTTAGCTCAGCCTTTATGTTGAACTACAGGTAAGCTACACTGAGTGCAACATAGATGGGTCTGACTGGAGCTTCAGATATGACACATTCAGTCTTTATAGCCCAGTATTATTAGACCTTTTACCTGAAAAAATTTAATAGCATGTACACACATTATAACACAATTATATCCCCCACAAACACACAGGCCTGTCTAATCACAGGATTATTATGATACCCAAAGGCAAACTTTGAAGGAGTGATCGCAACATCACTCCATGAACTAGATGATGTAGCTAACGTAGCTAACAGTCGATGTTTCTACTGAGCTAAGCTACAGTCATGGTAATAACAACTTAAGACCAATCAGAGTATAAAATGACCAATTCTGGTCACCTTCACAACTCTACTGGATGTGTTGACACTCCTTTTTTGTTGTCACTTTGGCATACTAGAAGTAAAATAGCAACCCTCTCTCTGCCGTCTATTGCCACACTTGGAACTTGAAATATATCACTGCAATTTAGTTAAGGTACAAACATTACCATATCACAAGCTTTGCTGCACTAATTAAAAGCCTAGAGTCACGTTGATGCTAAAGTATGTCCCACTCCATGATCACAGATATATAAGAATGTAGAGTTGTGTGTTTATGTACAAGATCCTCACAGCTGGCCTCTAGCGTTACTTATAAACTTACGCTGCAGCTCCTGTCCTATCAATGACCTCAGGCTCTGCTGCTCTCTCCCAGCTCGACTCACAGTGCTTGCCTTCTATACTGTTTCTCCTATTGCCTGGTAAGTCCAATACTACTTCTTCCAGGTCTTCTCCAGTTTTACCAGAGTCACAGTAGTCCAAATCCTTCTCCTCAGACAACCTTCTAAATACTCCACGACCACTGCCTCCTCTGTTGGGTGGAATTTTTCTCCTCTTGGACGATTTAGAAGAATATCTGACCAGAAGGGCTAATTCAGGGTCCATGGACGAAAGGTGGCCTGCAGTGAGAACATCTTCACTCTTTGCGTTGGACCTGGACTCTACTTTAAGGTCAACCTCTGGAGCATGGGGCTCCGGAGAGATGGTGTCCTCGGTGAGTTTCCAGTGTGTGATGCCGCCAGTTCTTAGAGCACTGAGGAGGAGGATGGTTTGAACCAGCAAAAATATCGTCCCTGGTCCGTCGAACCGGCAAGTGTACAGGAAATGAAGGGGAGGCTTATACGAGCCTCTTTGAGCTGGACTAACTAATACCATTTTAAAAGTATATATTGCATTATGACGAGGGAAGCTTTACATGTACTCAAGGCCTCTTCAATGCGCTGATTCAGCATAATTTAAGCATTGACGACCATTTGGTAATTTCTTACTTCCAGCTACTTACTACTACTACGACTACTATGCTGTAACAATGAGCGGAGAGAAGGACATTCAGGCTGTTATGGGTTTCTCAGGTTTCGGTAAGCTCACAATCTGCCTTTGTGCTTAAATATTATAGTTTTAATTTATAGGGAAGAAATCTGCAATGAAATTCGATCTAGACAAGTTGTTTGAGGAGACCAAAAGGACTGCACAGGCGTATTCTCAGAATGTTGCAGGTATGGAGATACAGCAGGTTAAGTTAGTTACTTCTCTAAGCCTCATGTAAACACAGCCAAGCAGGTTGTTGAGCAAGAGGATAGTGAACCCACTAGCAGCGGTGGCACAGCTGGGAGAGGTGGAGATGATGACAGTGGTAACGAGGAACATATAGGACCACCTCTACCTCCAGGATACAATGTAGGTGTGATACAGTATAACAAATAATATAATAGAACTCATTAGGGCAATTGAAACCCAGTGGTTGTAAGACCTTGAGGTATTTGTACCCGTATTGAAATATTCAGCCTCCGAGTATGCAAGAGAGGGGATTACCCTTCTTACTCAACCACATTAAAGGCATCAGTTGGTTTGAACATTTGGTGAATTTTGTTGTGAGTGTGGTAAAGGGTGATCATAAAAATATGGATAAGGTACATAGCTGTATTTATCTTCGTTTGATTTATTGGTTAAGATTATCCCAGTACAATAGGTTTTTGTTTTGTTTATTTTGTTGTTATTTTTTTCTTTTGCAACTACAGTTAGGTGTAGGCCAGAGCATTATGAGTAATTTAAATCGTTGCCCTTTTTAAAAGGAATTTTTTTTTAGTGTAAATGGAAAGTTTTAAAGACACACAAACAACATTAACATAAACACACACACAATAATATAGTGTTTCACAGCTCTTGCTTCACGGCTGGGTGCAGCACTATAGTGCTGATGACTCTGCTGAATGCTTGCTATTGTGTAGTGATATAAATATGCTGTACTTACTTCCAATGTCAGTATAGTAGACGTAAAGATCAACGATGTTCTTCAATATAATATATAATAATGTAGTACCAAAAATGCATTTTATGGCAATATTATCTTAAAGGCCATTTAAGCCACTGGAGTATAGGTCTCCACTGAAACGGGAATCCAATTCATCAATCTTACTTGTTATAACTGTCATCTAGTTAGACCGTGAACCATAGACACCATTTCCAATTTTAATGGTTCCTTTTCCTCTTCACAGTGCTTCATAGGAAGAAATGTTTTAACTTTCAGCTCAAAGACTCTTAAAGTGTCTTATTGTATCCTCTTCTTTCTTGTTTCCTCCTTAGGCTTACCATGTCTCGCTCTATAAAACCTGAACACTGGGTGTCTGTATTCACAATTAATTCATTTGCTGAACTGAGTTGGGAAGGAGTGTACACTTTCTGTAGCTAATCATAATTCCACTACAGATCATGGGTAGAAGAAAGGCAGAGAAGCAGGAGAACGCAAGGGTCAAGAAAAATAGAAGCAGGTGAGAGAAGGTTGACTGATGTAACTACTTCAATGAATAAGTGAAAGAAAATACACAGAAAAGACAGAGATACTGGGGAACAGGAGAGATAGACAGAGGAGGAGAAGAGGGTCTGAGAGTTGAATAATGGAATAAGAAAAACTAAGATGGCTCAAGAAGAAAGGCAGCAATGAGAGGGAAACCATGAATAAAAATACCTTATGCTTCTGCATTTTTATTTTGCAAAAGTTAGTACATCAAGTGTCACTGTGTGGCGGGGCACTTGCTAGCTATTGATATTATTATTATTATTATTATTATTATTATTATTATTTTATTATTATTATTATTATTATTATTTTATTATTATTATTTTATTATTATTATTATTATTATATTATTATTTCACACTTTCTTTCTCAGCCTTCTTTTACTTATTAGATGTATTCTCTCTCTTTCACAAGCTTTTTTTTTTTAATAATACATAATTTGAAAATGTTTGAAAAATGAAAAATGTGTTGGTCTGTTGAGAGCGAGACTGTAGCATAGCAGTACCCTTTAACAGTATAAATACAGAATTGAAGTGTTTGTTTGCCGGCTGGTTGTCGTAGCTCAGTGGCAGAGCGCTTGTGTTAAGCAAGCGGTCCTGGATTCGATTCTTGGTGGCGATCAAACATTTAAAAAAAATTCTATATTGTTAAAAAAAAAGCCCTGTGAAGGGGAGAGAATACATCTAATAATAATAATATTATTATTATTATTATTATTATTGTGATATAAATATCTTGCAGACGGCATCAGGACCAACTGTGGACAGTGACGAAGATGACGATGAATCAGATGATGTAAGATATTGTAGACAATACAATACACCAGTACAGAACTAGAGGGCAGAAATAGATCTTTTTCAAATATACGTAGGAAGTTGAAAGATCTCTTCCATTGTCTCATGAAGTGGTTCTGGAACATGGAACCAAACCTGTCTCAGCTTTGTGCCTGGACCCCGCCGGAGCGCGAGTGGTCACGGGAGGATATGACTACGAGGTCCGCTTCTGGGACTTTGCGGGCATGGACTCCAGTTTGCAGTCGTTCAGGACCATTAGGCCATGCGAGAGGTACTTGGGATGGTGGGTGTGGTCACGGGACTGGTAGAGGTATCTCTTAAATACATATATCTGCGAGTCGTTTATGTCTCTATCTACTGTTTGTGTGTTTATAGTCACCAGATCTGCTCCTTGCAATACAGCAATACAGGAGACTCCGTCCTAGTCGCTGCCGGTAATGCTCAGGTATATATTATATGTGACTGAATCTCTGTAGGAGTCTAACCCTTTAATTAAGGAATGATGAGTAAGGAAGCTGCGGGGTAATTAGTTGCCCCATGAGTGGCAATAGTTGGGGGACTATTGGTTTGTATTGAGGAGGAATTATTTAGTTCAATGAAACTTACCATCTATACTATGTGCAAGTTGTGATTATACGTCTTGCAGATAAGGATATGAATTAATAATAATAGTGCCACTATATTTAATTATAGAATTCTACCTTCTATTATGTTTTACCAAATTTGAAATTTAACATTATGTGTAAGTAGAAAAGGTAAGAATAAGTGAACAATTGAAGGAGAGGAGGAAAGATGAAAGAAAGAAGGTGGGAGAAAGATGGCGATAAAGTGGTAGAGGAAGCAAACAAACAAAAAACAAATCAGAAGGAAAGAAGAAAGAAAATAAGAAAGAAACTGCAGAGAGAGAGAGAGAGAGAGAGAGCACCGATGGCAGAGGACATACACACAGTATATACACTATGCATATGAATAGTATTATACATGTGGTATAAGGCTAAGCTTTATTTCAGCATTGAAGTGGCGTTAAATTTACATAGCCGTGTGTCTTCTTGTGTGTGACTATTTTTGAATGCGTAGGCGAAGGTTCTTGATCGAGATGGCCACAACAAAATGGAGTGCCCCAAAGGATGGCAGTATAACACAGACATGGCCCATACTGATGTAAGTATGATAGTCAGGTGATTCTCCCAGTGGATCACATGGTGAGTCATGTGATCAATGTCTTTGCTGTGCAGGGTCACGTATCCATGTTGAACTGTGCATGCTGGCATCCAAAGGTCAAAGATCAGTTTTTAACGTGTTCCAATGACTGGTAAGGATCAATACTTTTAAAAGATACCATGTATAACAGTGAAACAGACATTACTTTTTAAATAAACACGAAGGACTACAGTAAAACCTCTGAACTGAGAACAATTTGGGACCAAGGCAAATAAAAGGTTGTTTGCTTTAAGAGGTAATAAGCAATACATTTTCTATTGGAGAAAGGCAAGCAGAAAGTTCACTAAATAGAGGTAATTAGAGAGTTCACTATCAGAGGTTCCACTGTATTTTTTTTTGTATCTAACTTACTTATAAGAGTTACATGAGTGTTTATTTTATATTCTTATATCATTCCAATATAAAAGGGCTCGAAAGCTCTTTCATTTTTACACTTCTAGTGCAACCTAATAGATTAAAAAAACAACAACAAATCAAGAACAGTGCAGGCAACAACAACGAACAAAATGCACTACTTTACAGTACTGGGATTGAGTTGGCCTCGAATAATAGGAGTTTGTCTTTATATATGTTATGTACTTCAGTGCACTGACTACAATTCTTAATTTTGCTGTGTTCTGCAGTTCCCTGAGATTATGGAGTGTGAGCAACAGCAAGAAGCATCTGCATGTCATCAAGGCTCGAGACAGGCAAGGTAAAGATGTGGTAAAGGGTTGTCAGAGTTGAGATAGTATATTCTATGTAACTGCTATTGGCTTCTACATCCAGGTAGGAAATCAGCAGTCACTACTTGTTCCTTCACAAAGGATGGGAAGATGATAACTGGGGCCATGATGGATGGCAGCATACAGCTATGGAAGAACACTGGCAACTTTGTGAGTGACTGCAACTCTATTCTGGAAAGACTCTATTTGATTGTGTATTAATTTGTCCTCACACCTCTGTAGACTAGATCCAACCTGCAGCAGTACTCTGCACATGCTCAGTCCACTGAAACATCATGCCTTTGCTTTTCCCATGACAACCAGACCTTAATTTCCAGAGGAGGTAAGTGTATTAAGAAGAGAAAGAGCAACAGGCAAGAAAGAACGCTGTATAAAATGGAAATGTGCAAAATGCATCTATACGCCCACCTGCAGAAGCATTTTAACATTAAAAAATGCTATTTTAACTCTTGATTAAAGGGTGTTGATATCTCTCTGGTAATTTATCCAGGTGACCACACATTGAAGTTATGGGATATTAGATCGTTCAAGGCCCCTGTTGCAGTCGTGACAGACTTGGAAAACAACTTTGCTGGGTAAATTTAGTGTGGCATAGTAATCATTGTTTTATTGTTTGTCTGAATAAATAACAAAGACAATTAAATATATTTTATTTTATTATTTGCTTTATTTTTGTAGGACTGACTGTGTATTTAGTCCGGATGAAAAGCTGATAATGACAGGGACATCGGCAAGACGAGGAGAAGTATGTACGTGTGTGTGTGTGTGTGTGTGTTTATGCAGACGTGTGTAAGCCAGGTTGAAGGTCTATGTCGGAAGTCTCTTTCTATGCATTGTTTCTAACATTGATATTTCTCTTGTGTTCATTCATAGGGTAAAGGGCAACTGGTATTCTTTGACAGAACTAGTTTGCAGCAAGTCCACCAGGTTGCTGTGTCTGATTCTGTAAGCACTAATGGTGTGGGAGGTGGGTGGGGACTTATGTGCCAGCAAATGTGTTTCACTTGCAAAAGGCAAATATATTTATTCTTCTCCTTCGTCTTATGTTGATATGCATAATTACGTAATTTTAAAATTGTTGTCATGGCTGCTCTTTGTTGCTCCTGTTCTAGAGTGTCTCCAGATGTACTTGGCATCCCAAACTCAACCAGATTGTGGCTGGCTGTGCGGATGGAAAGGTCAAGGTTTATTTCAGCCCGAAATACAGTCTGAGGTAGGCGTGGTCATTTCATGGGCCAACCAACAACAATTAGTGATCTATTTCATTACTGATGCTGTAGAGGGGCAAAGTTGAGTATCGTGAAGAAGAAGAGGAAGAAAGATGTGTCAGAAATCTCCATCAATGCGCCTATTATCACTCGTGAGTCCATTATAGAGAGGTTCTTGATGGGATCATTGATTAGTGGAGGTCTTTATTTACGTCTTCGTAGTGATATTATGACTTGATGGCCAATTAACTCTAGTTGTTAGAACTATTTGCTTCCCCCCCCCCCAATACCCACTTCTTTTTATCACTTATTGTAAGTATTATGCACTACTGGTTACTTATAAGAAGGCAATTTGCAGTGTCATAATTTTTTTTCCATTTGGATTAACATAATGAAGTCCTTAGATAAGATTGCAGAAAATTTATATTTAATTTTTTTTAAATTATTGTAATATTTTTATTCATTTTTGTTGTATATATATTTCCATGTAGCTCATGCTCTTCCTATGTTTCGTGATGACAAGTCCAGGAGTCTCAAGAGAAGAAGGGAGAAGGCCAGAGCTGACCCAGTCCTCTCCCACAAGCCTGAGCCTCCGTTGCCTGGTAAAGGGGCAGGAGGGCGTGTGGGGACAGGTAGCTCACTAGGTGCGTATGTGAGGAAGATAGCTGCTCTGGAGAAGGTTGACAAGGACATGGATCCAAGAGAAGCTCTCTTGAAGTACAACAAGTTGGCGACAGACAACCCATTCTGGGTGGCTCCAGCGTATAGCGGGTAAGTGAGCGTTTGTGTGCAATGAAAATGAAACTTGTATTCTTTCAATGATCCAGTCATTCTTGGCTGAAATAATTGTAATAATAGAAAATTTTCTCCTTCTAACAGCCAATATTATGTAGTTCTTGAGAGTCATAGTGACGTGGTTAGGTAATTCTGTTGATTAGCTGTACGCGTCAAGTAAACTTATAATTTTTTACAATTTTTTACGATGTTTAAAAGTTTACTTGATGCGTGTAGTCCAAAATTATACAGCTAATCAACAGAGCCAATATTATGTTTATTATTTTTTGTTCAGAATCTATAGCTTTTTTTTTTATGAGTGAGTGAACAAAGTGAGACACTGTTAGGGGTATTCCAATTTGAGCATTTAAAAAAATATATGTGGACGTACAAGGGGTATATTGCGCATTTGATATACGGAAATTGACAATTGTTTGATGAAGAGTTCCAGGTCTTGTAAGACAGGCTAGCCTTGGGGCAGACCGAAGTGCTTGACATTTTTACTTTATCAATTGTCTTTGACACTAACTAGAGGGGAGAAAGTACTGTACATTGAATTTTTGCTAATGAAGGCCTGTAGTCCACATTGAATCTCTTCCTAGTTTATAATTAGCACAGGTCACCCGTGCTATCACTTGCTAATAGTAGGCAAGCTTTTTAAAATAATCATTTGCACTTGTAGCTACACGTGTCGTTCACTCACTGTCTCTGTGTTTCAGGATTAGCTTCCTCTGGAACTTCGGTCTGGACCTATGGCTCCTCTAAATCTGTAGAACTCTAATACGAAGAAAACTAAATGAATGCATGACATAGTCTCCTAAACTAGAAAATATTCTAACCGTATATTTCCAAGGCTAGCATTGTACGTGTGCACACTTACCCGTGCTATTTCACTTAGCTACTGTGGTAATTCACTTAGTTTCCATGCTATTTCACTCTATTTCACTTTCCCCGTATGATTTGAATTGAACAGTGTTTTCTCCATACATTTTTAAATATGCATTTTATGTGCCGTACTATTAGATCAGATAAATTCTTCCAATTATTTATAAATATTATTTGGCTAGCTCACTTCTCACTTGGCCATTTTTTTGTGTGAAGCAACCACTAATTTTAATTTTTGTCATGAATCTCATTATTTTAGAACTCAACCCAAGCCTGTTTTTACGAAGGACAGCAGTGATGAAGAGGACACTTGACTAAGCTACCATCATCACAAGTTATTA
>WLWI01004227.1_pt1 | contig 12185 bp, 13 predicted proteins | sample 6701501 | NCBI WGS metagenome assembly WLWI01 (sample SAMN12718690, study PRJNA515312) | sponge metagenome | isolation source: marine sponge | host: Mycale hentscheli | place: New Zealand: South Island, Marlborough, Capsize Point | collected 2014-11-01
GACCAGTGACTAGAGGTAGTGATGGGGTTCTCATATGACCAGTGACTAGAGGTAGTGATGAGGTTCTCATATGACCAGTGACTAGAGGTAGTGATGAGGTTCTCATGTGACCAGTGACTAGAGGTAGATGGGGTTCTCATGTGACCAGTGACTAGAGGTAGTGATGAGGTTCTCATGTGACCAGTGACTAGAGGTAGATGGGGTTCTCATGTGACCAGTGACTAGAGGTAGTGATGGGGTTCTCATGTAACCAGTGACTAGAGGTACTGATGAGGTTCTCATGTGACCAGTGGCTTCATTCATAGAGACTGTGTGTGACCTACTAAGAGATTCACATTTGCATTTTGCATTGTGTGTGTATGTGTGTTTGGGGAGTGGGCGTATATGTGGGGTAGAAGGGAGGACATAAAAGGGTGTTGTCCTGTTACTCAGTTGCCCCATGAATATAATTATAAATCATATTGCTATGAATATCATTATAGGTTCTGCTACACATGTAGTGTTTGTGATCTGTGGTTTTAATGCCCACCCAGTATTAGGATATTTTGGTGTAGTGTGTATGTTTGTGTGTGTGTGTGTGTGTAGGTGGGTGAGTGTGAGCTTGCACAAATACATTTTAGTACTTGTGAGTAATAGATGTAATAACATTTTGGGTAAGGGGTTTGTGTATGTGTGAGTATGAAATAAAGTGAAGGTATTATCTGAGTGTGTGTATGTGTGTGATGATATTTCAGTGTGTAGGAGGAGTGTGTGTATGTGTGTGATGATATTTCAGTATGTAGAAGGAGAGTGTGTATGTGTGTGATGATATTTCAGTATGTAGGAGGAGAGTGTGTATGTGTGTGATGATATTTCAGTGTGTAGGATGAGCGTGTGTATGTGTGTGATGATATTTCAGTGTGTAGGAGGAGAGTGTGTATGTGTGTGATGATATTTCAGTGTGTAGGAGGAGAGTGTGTATGTGTGTGATGATATTTCAGTGTGTAGGAGGAGAATGTGTATGTGTGTGATGATATTTCAGTGTGTAGGAGGAGAGTGTGTATGTGTGTGATGGTATTTCAGTGTGTAGGAGGAGAGTGTGTATGTGTGTGATGATATTTCAGTGTGTAGGAGGAGAGTATGTATGTGTGTGATGATATTTCAGTGTGTATGTGTGTGTGTTTGTGTGTGCAGAGATTACCTATCCTACCATAATGCCACCTAATATGTTTACCAGCAAAGGGGCAGGGCCAACAGAGAGGAGGGCGGAGCCACTAGGTGCAGACTGCACTAATGAGTAAGACCAACAGAAAGAAAAGAATAGAGAGACAGTGCAGTATGTATGGTGTGTGTATGTATGTGTGTTTGTATGTGTGGGCGGATGGTTGTACTGTATGTATGTGTGTACATGAATCAGAATATATATAAAGATATATCAGTTTGTTGTTGTTGTTGTTGTTGTTGACTGGTTTTATTTATTTAACGGGTAAAAAGTGCTTACTGTTCGTTCTTTCGCTGGCTATACAAACATTCAGAAAGCCACGCGGTTAACTCCATCACAAAAACCTTCGCCCAAATCAGCCAAAATTTTTAACCTGGGGTAGTTTGATAGTTAAGGTTTTGGGGGGGAAAAAATCAAAAAAAATTTGAAAAAATTGAGGTAGATTGACTTTACCGCGAGTTTACTCGATTTTAATTTATTGTCACAACGGTCGATTTTCTCGTAGCCGGTCACATATGTGCATTCTCTACTATATTGTGGCCACTGTTTTGATCATTCTTGTGTAATTGTGTTCAGAACCATCCCAAGCTGCGCGTGGGGGACCCCCTGGACTATGAGGGGCAACTCATTACCAGACACAAGGACTTGGAGCACGAGAAGTACCTGAACCTGTTTTTACGACAGGACGTCACGGTGGGTGTGGTCATGTGAATGATGAGTGGGGCCATTTGATTGAACAGTGGGGGTCATGTGATAGATCAATGTAATCATGTGATAGATCAATGGAGTCATGTGATATTGTGTTCTATGGCAGTAATGCTGCTGAAAGATAATCACTTGAAACTGCACATGATCAATTTGGAGGTGCAGTCTATTTTTCTGGTTTTTTTTCCCCACCAGCTTTGTAGCTTCTGGTAATTGTGTGGTTGTTCTTCTCCATCCTCCAGTGTCTCCAGTTCTACTGTGGTCGCTGAAACAAAGTGGACCACAGCTTCAACCAGTCCACAACCAATTACACCCACCTGCTCCAGTGAGTTGCGACATAGAAAGTGGTGGGTGTGGTCTATGTATGCGTGGGTGTGGTCAGTTGGTGGGTTTGGCAAATTTGACAAGTAACGGCACTGGTTCAATAAATTACAACTTCTGTGTGTAAGTGTGTGTGCATGTGCATGTATGTGTGTGACAGTGTCAGTGTGTGAGACTGTGTGTGTGTGTGACTGTGTGTGTGTGTGTGTGTGTGACAGTGTCATTGTGTGAGACTGTGTGTGTGTGTGTGTGTGTGACAGTGTCATGTGTGTGTGTGTGTGTGTGTGTGGTAGAATTAATTAGTGGGGATGTTGAAGTCAACACTGAGATTGAGTTCCACTAATGAAGTCTTAATGACTAGTGTAGAAGTGGTCTCTTTTTCTTTCTCTCTCTCTCTCTCTTTCTACTCACCCCCTGTTAGGAACTTCAAATTCAAGTCTAAGTCTTGCTGGTATAAATTAGCATAATTCTCGAGATGACTTGCTGACTCTGAGCCTGACTGACTGAGAGGGAGGGAGTATTTCAAACTTTATTTTCATTTTGGAAATCCAATAACAGAGTGGCCAACACAACCATCTGCTTTAATCAAGTAATGAAGATCTACCTCATAACCACATTTCGACTCTTGTTTATGTCCTGTGTCATGTTGTAACAGAAAAGGTGAAAAAAGCACTATTGATTTTCTTTTGTAATTAAGGATTATAAGAACTGATTATTTCCTTTAATATTCTCCTAAATACCTTATTATTCTAGAATTATTCCACTGTGCTATTACTTGTCTGTTTCCAGAAAAAATGCTCTAGCATAATCTGGCAGGGTCTACCCAGTATTAAGCATGCATCATCTATACACACGTACATACATACACACATACATACATACACACATATACACACATGCATACATACATACATACATACATACATACATACATACATACATACATACACACACAAGTGCCTGTACCTGCCTGTGGATTGTAACAGTATTTGTGTGTGTTGCTGGTTTTCCTGTAGAGTCGCTCACTAATATACAAACCACTAGAAAATGAATTTGAGAATAATTTGTTCAATTGATTTATCTCCAGTACACTCAGACCACGGGAATGAGAATTGGACAGACATGCCCTTTTCAATGTTTACCATCCTGTCTGGAGCTCCAACTCCTCCTCCTCCTCCTCCTCTTCTTCCTTGGGTCCAGCCCTGACAACAGAGGAAGGCAGGGCAATACTCAGTGCCCGGAACACAAGTTTTGTTTCCACTTGTTCTTGAAATGTCTCAGTCTCAGCTCCGAACGGAATGGAAACCTGGACCATGTCAGTTCCCATTCTGTTTTATTGAATGCAAGTGTTTAATTAAATTCAACCATTGCAGATAGAGCCGTTCTTTGTGACGTAGACCAGGCAGACCAGGTAGACGAAGTAGAACAAGTAGACCAAGTAGACCAGGTAGACCAGATAGACCAGGCAGACCAGGAAGACCAGGCAGACCAGGTAGACTAGGTAGACCAGGCAGACCAGGCAGACCAGGTAGACCAGGCAGACCAGGTAGACCAATTAGGCCAGGCAGACCAGGTAGACTAGGTAGACCAGGCAGACCAGGCAGACCAGGTAGACCAGACCAGGCAGACCAAGTAGACCAATTAGGCCAGGCAGACCAGGTAGACTAGGTAGACCAGGCAGACCAGGTAGGCCAGGCAGACCAGGTAGACTCTAGGTGGACCAGGCAGACCAGGCAGACCAGGTAGGCCAGGCAGACCAGGTAGGCCAGGCAGACCAGGTAGACCAGACCAGGCAGACCAGGTAGACCAGGTGGACCAGGTAGACCAGGTAGAACAGGTAGACCAGGCAGACTAGGCAGACCAGGTAGACCAGATAGACCAGGTAGACCAGGCAGACCAGGTAGAGCAGACCAGGTAGACCAATTAGGCCAGGTAGACCAATTAGGCCAGGTAGACTAGGTAGACCAGGTAGACCAGGCAGACCAGGTAGACCAATTAGGCCAGGCAGACCAGGTAGGCCAGGCAGACCAGGTAGACCAGACCAGGTAGACCAATTACGCCAGGCAGACCAGGTAGACCAGGCAGACTAGGTAGACCAGGTGGACCAGGTAGACCAGGCAGAAGACCAGGTAGACCAGGCAGTCTATGTAGACCAGGTAGACCAATTAGGCCAGGCAGACCAGGTAGGCCAGGTAGACCAGGCAGACCAGGTATACCAGACCAGGTAGACCAATTAGGCCAGGTAGGCCAGGCAGACCAAGTAGACCAGGTAGACCAGGCAGATCAGGTAGACCAGACCAGGCAGACCAATTAGGCCAGGCAGACCAGGTAGACCAGGTAGACTAGGTAGACCAGGTGGACCAGGTAGACCAGGCAAAAGACCAGGCAGACTAGGCAGACCAGGTAGACCAGTCAGACCAGGTAGACCAATTAGGCCAGGCAGACCAGGTAGACCAGACCAATTAGGCCAGGTAGACTAGGTAGGCCAGGTAGATCAGGCAGACCAGGTAGACCAATTAGGCCAGGCAGAAGACCAGGTAGACCAGGCAGACTAGGTAGACCAGGTAGACCAATTAGGCCAGGTAGACCAGGCAGACCAGGTAGACCAGACCAGGCAGATTAGGTAGACCAATTAGGCCAGGCAGACCAGGTAGACCAGGTGGACCAGGTAGACCAGGTAGACCAGGCAGACCAGGTAGACCAGGTAGACCAAGTAGACCAGGTAGGCCAGGTAGACCTGGTAGACCAAGTAGAACAGGTAGACCAGGCAGACCAGGTAGACCAAGTAGAACATTTAGTCCAAGTAGACCAAGTAGAACAGGTAGACCAGGCAGACCAGGTAGACCAAGTAGAACATTTAGACCAAGTAGACCAGGTAGACCAGGCAGACCAGGTAGACCAAGTAGAACAGGTAGACCAAGTAGACCAGGTAGGACAGGTAGACCAGGTAGACCAGGCAGACCAGGCAGACCAAGTAGAACAGGTAGACCAAGTAGACCAGACCAGGCAGACCAGGTAGACCAATTAGGCCAGGCAGACCAAGTAGACCAGGCAGACCAGGCAGACCAAGTAGAACAGGTAGACCAAGTAGACCAGACCAGGCTGACCAGGTAGACCAAGTAGAACAGGTAGATCAGGCAGACTAGGTAGACCAGGCAGACCAGGTAGGCCAGGTAGACTAGGTAGACCTGTATTTCACAACTTTTGCGTTGATGCCTAGATAGGTCACACATTTTTACCGCGGTCTCTATGAAAAATTATATAAAAAGTTACCTCAGGCACAGAAGCTTTTAGATGGCTTAGCTTTCTCTAGAAGCATTGTAGAAACAGTAAAAAAAATGCCGTTGAGCCCGTGAGCCCCCAGTAGTGTATCAGACTAACTGTTTGTTTACGGTCGAACACTCCGCAGTTGAACGAACTGTCTTCGCCAATTTTTATAAATTAGCTATAGCTGTATTTAGGTCTGTTATTTCATAATACGTTATTAGAAGGATGTGACTTTATAGGAATAAAGTGTGAGCGCTGTGGGACCTCGGCAACTTTGGAAAAATATATTTATGCACCATCATATTCAATATTGCTTCAACGAGTTGCAACAATGGGGACGTTTTACAGTTGCCTGAGGAGGACGGTTCTGAGTTTCCTGATTCAGTTTCAAGTGGAAAGGAAGGAGATGAGGTCTACCCTTACAGTGGACCTTGTTTCAGTGCCGATGAATCAGAATACAGCAGCTCTGACTCCGAGGTTAGATGGAAACATTTCTGACCCTGGTAAGCTCATATTTTAAGTATTTTTATCACAAATACACAGTCTTCTTGTTAGCATAGCTAGCAAAAGAAAGGTATTAGCTTCACTATGATGTTTTTCATATGTGTTATTCTTGAGTAGTTTTTTAATTATACATCTTTTACTGTTGTTGTTGTTTTTTTGACAACATTCTAATTAAAAAAATTCACCAATTTATTTATGTACTTAAAGCAGTGGGAGAGGATGCTAGCATTTTAGGATGTGTAGTACATATTTGGTTAGGTTTACAATTCACAACAGCTGAACAACAAATTTATTGTGTGTTGGAGTGTTTTAGGGGCGTGTACTGATGGGAGTAGCCCTGATGATCTGTTCTGATCAGGGTTGGGGTCAAATACATGAGTATTTGTATTTATGCTGAATTTAAATACATTTTTGGAGTATTTGTATTTGTCTTTTAAGATTTAAAAAGTGAAGTATTTGTATTTGTATTTCGAATACTTTTGAAAATATCATAAGGTAAGAATGTAACTTTTGTATTTGTAGAAAATTGAAAATATAAGATCTGGAACATATTTCTACTGGACAAATTCATTCTATAGATTTGTTCTGGAAAGTGCAGAATCAAGTGTTGCTTGGTCCATGCTGGCATAATTATATTGTAATAACTAATGCTTCACCTCTTATTGTAAAAAGCTGCTGTTAAATTAACTGAATGCATACGAATAAAGGGCAAGTTTCTTCAATGTGAGTCAAGCAATAGACAAACCACTGAGGCTCTGAATCATAATCACACCTACAACCACCACATACAGTAGACCCTCAGTTATCTGAACACCTCAGGACCGAGGGGTGGTCGGATATTTGAAATGTTCGGATATTCGAAATAAGTCATTTTGAATGGGGTCTTAATCTCTTATCTATTTAATGCACAGCAAAATTCCAATGAATATCATTATAATTCCAAAAAAATGGCGTTCGGATTAGCGAGAGTTCGGATAAACGGGGTTCAGATAACTGAGGGTCTACTGTACTTGCAACACTAGCTCTAGTGTATTTATGCAGTCCTGTATCTTTAGCGCCACTTCAAAGACTGTATAGCATAGCAGGAAAGATGTTTTAACCAACAAATATTGTTCAAAGTACAAAACTTTTGAAGAACTAATGTTCGTCAGGTGTAATCTATTTTCCATGCAATGCTTTACCTATTGTAATTGATGCAATTCAAAAGTATTTGTATTTGAAATACTACATCTAAGAAAGTATTTGTATTTGTATTTTGTATTTGAGTTGTTCAAAGTATTTGTATTTAAATACTATTCAAAGTATTTGACCGCAACCTGGTTCTGACTTGGCGTAGACGTACAGCGGTTGGATGTACTTCATATTGTTACAGCCAGGGTAAGTTGAGCATCATTTGTATATGTGTATGTCTTGCAAGGCCGTGTGTGCATGACAGTGGTAAATACACTAATAGCAAACAAAGACGTTGTGTTGTGTTTGTATTGTTTAGAGGAACGTATTCGTACAACCTTCGTGGTGATCTTTATGGGCCGTAGAATCATATTTATATTGTTGGAAAGCTCAAAGCAAACTCTATAAGATACAATTTGTTTGGTAAGGGTTTAGACGAGCAAATATATATATTTATATAAATAAAATGTTAATTAATTTGATTAACCATTGTTGCCCGAGGTCATCGACGCACGGTGAAATGAAGTCCGGAAGGAAAGGCTTAAGGGTGGAGACCCATCTGGCTCTGGCAATTTCTCTGTGTAATTGTTTGTGAAATAACTTTTAAATATGAAATGTTGTAACAATTTGAATATGGTAGACTTACTCTTGGTCTTATAATCTTCCTATACAGCCAAAATTTAAAGCGAGAGCATATTGGTAAGTTAAGATATGAGCAAAATGTTTCTACGCACGATTTACATAGTTTCTCCACAACCGATAGCTTTTTCAACAATCCAAGGCTCTCCAGCTTTCTTTCCTCGAGCCCCATCTCTGTACATTTAGTTTTTAACAACTGCAAATTTATTTTTCTAAATTTGTGAATCTAGACATCCATCAACAAAATCTAAACGTACATGTATCCCACTTACTTCCGTCACAGAATAAATGTTCATAGTTTGAACTTCATCTCGTGATCCCTTCTAGCTCAACCTTTATACTGCCGCTATAATAAAACATTTTGCAGATGACCGCAAATTGCAGCAGCTTCTATTCTAAGTCTGCGTGAAACTAAAAATCCCCTCCCAGAAGAAATAAACGCGCGCCCCGCCCCAGCCTTTTGTTCTGAATTTTTGACAGCTCAGCATTTTGGTACAACTTGAATCTCGTCCGAAAGAAAGGTTGGACAATGCTTTTCTCCAGTGGATAGTAAACAGAAGATTGAAGGAATCACTGAATCGCGAGTAAGACTAATAAAAGCTATTTAGCTCTTTAATATTTGCTTCCAGTCTGATAGTGTTCAAGTTTGACGCTTCATATTTCAAAATAAGCTAAGGAACTCAGAGTTTCTTGTCATTGTTATGGATATTAGCTTAGCCTCATCATTTCAGATAGTTTAGAACAATGTCTATATTTGTAGGCATGCAGCATGAACTACATATTGCTTTAATTTTTGTATGTAAGACTAATCCCAGTAACACTGGTGAGTGGTGACTTCTCTATTCTACATGCAGCAGTTTCAGGACCTGGAGTAGAGAATGACACCCTCCTTTCATTCTTTGTCAGGATAATATCTTGATTTTTATACATTCCATGTGATTATTATAGTTGTGTCATTGCAAATATGAAAAAAGCTTATATATATATATATATTTAGGCTGATAAACTCTACTACAATGTTGGTGAATTGATTACTGAGTATTTGCAGACAACCACCTGCCCTAATATTACAATTTTCAATTAAGTTTGCCTTGTGAGTTAGGAGCAAAATTTGAGGCGTGATTTTAGCACTTATCACTTATATTCAGCCTTGGCAACAGTTGCTATGGGTCTCCTCCCACATTAGAACCTCTGAGTAGGCAAGGATCCTGAATCATTTCTTCATGTGATCAGTGTATCCATCTTGTACTGAGGTGGGTACACAGATACGTGGATGAATTCTACAAAGTTTACAAACAGCACTGCAGGTATCAGCTGTTTATTAGTATTTTCTCTTGCGATAATTTTTTTTGTTGGAGTTCTCACTGCTTGTGGTTGTATTCCTCACAATTGCAGCTGACACTCATATAGTTGTTGTGTCACTATCTTTCCAATCTGGATGGGTTGAGGTGAGCCACTGAAGTATTGTGGTAAAAATTCAGGTGGAAGTGCTTAAGTGTGTTGATGGCAGAGAGTGAATGTCATCCCACACTCTGACTTCTCTCTCTCTCTCCCTTCCCCCCTCCCCTTTCCCTATAGAAACAGTTTCCTCCCTTTTATCCACAAAAGCTTCCTCAATTACATAGGCATAATTTGATGTACTTGAAATGAATGGTTAACAAACAAACAAATAAACAAACACCGGATTCTGTAAATCACACCAGGTAGACTGTCTCTTTCTATTCACCATGGCATCTGGGTACCCATTGCTCCTGAAAACTGATCTTAGATGATTGGTCTCTTGGGCCAGGGAGGTCTGATCTTTGCAAATTGCTTTAGCACGATGATTCAGAGTGTTGATGATTCTATTTTTGATACAGTGAGCGTGGTAAGAGCGATAATGTAGATAGCAGTCTGTGTGTGGTTCCTTGCAATATGTTTCTGTTTTGATCTAGTTGGGACCAGTGACAGTGATGTCTATGAATGGTAACTGGTAGACTCAGTCTCCATGGTAAACTGGATGGTAGGCCGTATGGAGTTGAGATGGTGCAGGAACTCATCCAAGGAGTCTGGTTATGGGGCCATAGAGTAAATGTGTCGTCCACATAATGTAACCATAGCGATGGCTTTTTTCTTTTTTAATTGGCTGATTCTAAGGCAATTTCCTCAGAGTATTCCCCATAAAGATATTGGCAATAATTGGATAGAGGAGACCCCATCTCTGCACCTTCACTTTGACGGTAATAGCTGTCCTTGTTTATGAAGTCTGTGGATAAGCACATTCTGAGGAGGTTCATTATTGTTGGTAGAGAGAAGTTTGTACGATCGGATAGAGAAGAATCAGTGCTTAATTATGTTAAGAGTTTCAGGAACTGGGACCTTGGTAAACAGAGATGTAATGTCAAAGCTGATCATCATTTCATCTTGCTGTATTTGATTATTTCACTGAAATGGGCTGAGTTTCTCACGTATGATGGTGTCTGTCCAACAGGTGGAGAAATGATCTTAGCGAGATATTTTGCTAGATGATATGTAACAGATCCTGTTGTGCTGATGATTGGATGTAAAGGAACAATGTCTTTGTGAATTTTTGGAAGTCCGTACATGCAAGATAGGCAGTAATGTGTGGGATTAAGCTTCTTGTATGATTCTTTGTCTAATTCACCTAGTTCAGTGAAATGTAGAAGATTTTGATGTGTTTCTCTTTCAAACTTCTTCGTGGGGTCTTTGTTGATCGCTAGTAGGACCCATCATGAAATATCTCTGCCATCTTTATGGTGTAGGCTACTTTATCTAGTATCACTGTTGCATTACCTTTGTCTGCAGGAAGGATAACATTTGAGTTGTCCATCCTTAAATCTTTCATATAACTATATATATATATATATATATATATTCAGCCATGATATACTACCTGTTGTTAAATAAGTCGTACTCAACATGAAGCTATGTAATTGTCAAATATGCATTGGTAGCAACGTCAAAGAATATTGGATTACTGATGTGGGAGCCAGCAATCACATGTACAATGAGCGATCAATCATCAAGAAATTTCTGCAACTGCAATCAGAAGAGACGGTTTCACTAGGAGATAGCAGTGTGCTAGATGTGAAGGGAGAAGGAACTATGCGCATGGAAATGATTCTTCAAGATGGTACTAAGAAGAAGTGTACATGAAATAATGTTCTCTTGTACCTAACCTTGCATACAATCTAGTGAGTGTTTCTATAGAGCCACAGATGCAGGCAAAACAGTTGACATTGATGAGTTAATGTGTGAACTCAGGAATGAAGATGACGAAGTGATAGTTATTGTTTCATGGAAGGGCAGCCACCTGAAATACACTGTGAAAGCCCCAGGATTGTGTAAATATTACCCGAGTTTACACAAAGGGATTATGGCATTGAAGATTCAGACACCTGTGCGGGCATAGTATGATGAATTTAGTAAGCAATGAACTTGTCAACAAACTCAACTTCAACTTAATTGGTGAAAATGGAACAAAGCTGAACAACAGAAAGCTTTTATTCACTTATTGTCATGTCAGTATCGTCATCACTGTTATACTTCATCACTTCCTGTGAATTGCCCAATGATGCTTGAGATTCCCTCAAGAAATACTTTGAGTGTGACGCAAACAAATTGTGACTTAAGAAGCAATACTTGTGCTAAGAAATGAATGAGGGCACTCCAATCAATGAACATTTGAAGGAAATAAAGGTACTTGATGATAAACTTGCCTCGATTGGGGCTCCAGTGTCTCTGGAAGATCAAGCAATTATTTTCTTTGGGAGCCTACAAGCCTCTGTCATGCAACAGGAGGAAGCTGGATGTTAAGGCTGAGAATCTTTGATTCATTGGCTACAGTAAGAATTGTAAAGATTATCAACTTTACAATGAGAATACCAACAAGACAACAATAAGAAAAGATGTTGTCTTTGATGAAACTAGCTTACTGCAGACTGGGGTGTGATGGTATGTAAGAGAGACTAAAGGTAGTTACTGTCACCAAAATTGACTGGGCTTCACATAGTGTGGTGATCAGTCCTGCAGGTGTTTAAGTCACAAGCAAATTTGTTTTGTAAGAATTGAAACTGCTTATCAATGCTCTTCCTTGTACACATGTATCCTCTCACACATATACACACATGTACCACACACATACCACACACACCTTGACCTAAAGCCATCCAATACATGATGCCTTTCTGTCACAGAATGTTCTTACATGCATCTTTACACACACACACACACACACACACACACAAACACACACATTGGATGAGTGGTGACACTTCTGTGTCTAGCAATATTGTAAGGTAGTCAGAATGATCTTCAAAGCAATGGAATACAATTTCTCCGCTCACATTGAACTGGAATTTGCTGTACATTCACCTAT
>WLWI01004229.1_pt1 | contig 12184 bp, 6 predicted proteins | sample 6701501 | NCBI WGS metagenome assembly WLWI01 (sample SAMN12718690, study PRJNA515312) | sponge metagenome | isolation source: marine sponge | host: Mycale hentscheli | place: New Zealand: South Island, Marlborough, Capsize Point | collected 2014-11-01
GGCAGTCATCAGACAATACGCCCGAGGTTGCCATGATTCAACAATTTCATGTACTATGAGGGGGGGGGGGGGAGGGGGGGATCCCCAAGCCAACATTATCCCCTCCCCCCAAACTGAAGTGCTCTCTAATAGAATTAGTAAAGGTGTCCCCCTCCAAAGCCCAAGATCTCCCCTCCCATACCCAAAGCACAAGATTTCCCCTCCCTAAAAATCTTTTTGAACGAATCCTGTATGAATCCCTTTTTAAGTAATACAAATACGTGTAGTTCAATAGGAACTGTTTGAATTCTTGCAATGGTAAAACATGTGGTAATATTCCGCAGTACACAGGGATCAAGTTTGTGGTGGGTTATTGCACCCCCTTGAGCAAATTTTTTTTTTCCTGTAATGTATTACTATACTAAAGTCAAAGTTTAATCACTAAAGACAAGTAGTGTTATATTTTTTTACTTTTTAATTATTCTCATGTGCTGCTATGCCATTAAGGAACATAAAGAATTTGTATACTTGCTTTGAATTGGTCTCATATATTTTAGTAGCTGTTCATCTATATTTTTGCAGATCATGTTTCCATTTTGAACTTCTCTGACAATTCAAGAGTGAAGGGTTAATATTTAGATAATTATTTTGTTTCTGTTTCCAAGATATGAAATCATGCTCATTAATCAATCAGCATAATTGTTTATAACTTATTTTGGTTTATTGTGTTGCTTGGCTACATATTAAACATTGTATTAATTGTTATGTGCTATTACTTACAACTACCTAATACATGTTTACGATCATGTAGCCTTTTCTCTCCCGCCCATACTTTTCTTTAACAGTAATTGTAGCAAAAACAATGTGTTTTTCAAAGTACTGAATATATCATACATAATCAGTTACTATAGACATTGTGATAATTCCCACACAATTTAAATATAGCCAACCACTAACAATAATTACTATAATTATATTACTATAGGTAATTTATCCATAAATACTGGACTTATGGTTTACTATAGTGTATTTGAGACAATGGTACAATAGCAACTTAAATCCTTACAAATATAATATGTATTCATGTCAATTAAGGTATTTTCGTAGAGTTATTATGTGTGTTTGTGCATATTATTCATTGTTTATGCATGTGTAATCTGTGTTCTCTTGAGTGTGAGATGTAAAAGTATTTATCATATAAATCATTAATAAAACATCTTTCACTTTTTTGTTGCAATAGATTATTATAGTGATCTGTGCAGTCCAAATGATTCCTATCTTGTCTCAAAGTAAGCTATTTAACATGCTTATTGTATGTATATATGTGTATTGCATACATGCCAGGTTTAAATTGTTTATAAATGAAAAATTCTTACTATATTTCTTGATTTCCTTATGTTATATTTTCTAAGCAAAGAGGAACTTATAATGGACATTTGAATTATTAACTTGCAGTGCATCAATATTATTTATGTTCTACAAAATAGACAAGAAATATTATAAAGATTTTGTATTATGTCGTTGTATTATCTTAATGCTTTTGACGTGTCCCAACATTTTCTTAAAGTTAAAACTATATAAATTACAAAATTAAGCCTCACTGAAGCATACAAGTGGCAATATGCCACCAATAGTTACTAGTCAAACTGAAATAGGGAATCAATTATTAATGTAAAATTTACTTTTATAGTTTTTCCAGGTTCCTATTCAGTGAATCCTCCTACTATATCAGAGGGTCATCTGCAAGTGGTCATTGTTCTAATGTGTCAGATTCTGGTAGAGTATGTAATACTCCATGTAGTAGTGTTTTATTTGATGGTATTATTCCCACACTAACTGGACTAGATGGAGACATGTGGGCAACTCAACTACTAACACTCAACACATCTACATCTTCTAGTATTACATTAAACTTTAATGGAGTAGCAAATTATGTGGGCGTAGGAACTATTGAAGTCATTTTGTTTAGCTGTTCTGTTAGGGGAATAGGAGTGACCAGTATTAGCATCCATGGTGATGGTTATTCACCTCTTGGTACTATTAATCATGTTCCTCAATCTTGTGAGTATCTGGTCAGAGCAGGTATATCAGATGGATTTACAACTACAGACTCAATTTGTTATCCTTTATTTTCAATGATCCACTTCAACGAGTCTACCTAGCTGAAGTTACACTCTATACTAATAGTCGTGCCTGTTCTAATGCTGTCCTCAATGAATCAGTATCAACTACATCAAGTACTCTAATTTCAACATCTACTTCAAAAAGTAAGAAACACTTATGATATTTCAATATTGTATACATAGATTGGAGACCAAAGAATATACTTGTGATTTAATTACGCTGGTAGAGTATGTAATTCTCCATGTAGTAGTATTTCATTTGATAATATTATTCCGACACTAACTGGACTAGATGGAGACATGTGGGCAACTCAACTACTAACTCTCAACACATTTATTATAATTATTTCAGCCGAGAATGACTGAATCATTGAAAGTGTACTTAAAGTTTACATTTTAATTCATTGCTTGTGGGAGCTTTCAGTAATGACAACGTTGATTTTATTTTATGTCCACTTGTTGTAGCTGCTCTTGTTTATAAGAAATCCTGTACTATATTGTGTAATACCAAAAATATATATTTAGGCACTGCTACCTAATCAATTAAAGTTGTTATATACTAATTGAGTTATATAATATATATCAGAAATATTTGTTCTCCAAAAATATCATAAAATTATTGTTATGCTAAATATACGCTATAAATTTTTAAATCAGCATACTATACTAGGCTAAGAACAACAAACTCACATACAAATTGTGAGTAGTATGGGATAGAATACTATAATACATACATTACTTCCTGTTGTGATAACAGATTGCTGTTGCTTGCAAACTATTTTGACATTTCCTCGAAGTGTGTATAGTTTCTTACGTTGAGTATTTTTGGGGTTGTTATTATCTCTGTGTGCATGTGCGTGTTTATGTGCATGTGAGTTTGTGCTGTGAGATTTTGCTCTGTACAACAACTTTATGTGTTATCTACCAACTTGCTGAGCATTGTGGTGTGTCCAATCTTAACCTCTTAATGTCAATAATTAGTTCTGAAGTATTGTGGTGGGAGAGGATCTGAGGGTGTGTTGTACATACATATAGCTGCCATAATTCTCACACAATTATGATTGAAGTCCACAAAAAGTAGAATATTCTATAGTATTGTATAATATTAATATTATTGTGTGATTAGTCAGTGATAACTAATGAATTATTGAAGTTTTTATGACTTGTGCCGATAAAATTACTTTTTTGCTTTGTGTTTAGATATACTTACAGATAATACTAATACACAGTCAAAACAAGTACTACGGATAATAGTATGTCAACTCAAACAGCAATGTGTGAAGTATACTCTACACAGAATATCACAGAGCCTGAATTAAGTGTACCATCTCAATTAGGTGAGTAGTCAACATTTTTAGTTATGACTTTTAACTTCTCAAACAATTAAAAAATATGGTATAATATTATTTTTGATGACATTAAAATATATACATTGTATATAATCATTACACAACAAATATTTTCCTTGAGTCAATCTGCACCATGTGAGGGTTCAAATTTTCCAATAATAAACACTGCAAACTGAACACTTCTATATTTAATTGAGTTCTGGACAACAAAGTCTGGTAAATTGTGATATGAACTTTTACTGTTTTGGAAACATAAATTTTTTACTTAATAAACAAATTATTACACTCAACACACAACATGAGAATGGCATTTTGCTCACATGTATCACTCGCCTTAGATGCAGGAAAACACATAAGCATCTTGTAAAATATTTCCTCTCATTGTATGCAAAGCCGGGCAATAAGTAATTGAGTAATTATAAAAATATTAAAATAATAATATAATTTAGCTAAACTATCAATCACTAGCAAATCTTTGAAATTAATCATTGATATAATAAGCATGACTATTGTGTATTGTATTATTAGCTTACCAGTACACCACCTTATATAACACATGTAAGGTAATAATTGAGGGGGTGTGATGGAGCCACTGCTCCCTTTCCTCTGAACCAAGTATATTTTATTGATGTACATGAGTACCAATATGAGCAATTTTGTTTATGAAATAGCTGCATGATATTTACTGCTTGTCATATAGTTTGCTGTATGTCAAAGTCTCATGTTGTACTGTAGTCATATTATTTTTACCTTAACAAAATTTGGACCCTTATGTTATTAGGGCCGTATCCACCCCAGTGTATATTGCTAGACAATATTAGTTGCTCCTGAAATAATCTATGATTTAAATTATTAAGATGGACATTTTTTCATAATATAAAAAAATAATATTAGTAATAATATTATTATTAAATCATACCAATCACACCATCATAACGCTTATGCTTATAAATTGTATTTTAATGACTCATTTATTTAATTCATTTACAAGAATGTATTAATATACAGAGTAATAGTTTTCAATATTTGGAAATGACAAGGCTGTTCTCAGGAAATATCACAGGAGCTGTAGTATGTTATGCTTACTATTATTGTCCCAATACTTGATTAAGAAAACACGAGTTCGTTCTAATGAAATAAGAGATGATAATTTGTCTAACCTCGTAGTATATGATGAAATCAAAGTGGACAAGAAATACATCTTCAAATATTGAGCTACAAGGAAACTCTATACGGTCAACTAAGATAATTGTATCATATACCTGTGTATTTATGCATTACCTATATGATGTATAGTAGTCTGTTTTTATTGTTGTTAGATTACATGCTGTATTCACATGTGATAAGATTTGAGCCAATTAAATATACATGACCAAATCCAAAAACTCATATTATTCTTTTGTCTATTTTATTAATTGCACCTAATACATATTTATAACTAGAAACTGAACATAAATTGATTAAAAATATTATAGTGCTATGTGGGCTGGAGGCCCACATGAAGGACAAGCAAGATCATTTAGGGAAGTGTGTGAGAGAACATGTACAGATGCATTCATGCATTTAATGTTTAACAGTTGTTTTTTGGTTTTTGTAAATAGTTAATTAGTATGTAATTCATGTATGTGATTTTAGTATGTTGTATCACCAATACATTTTTCTTTTGTGTCAACCACGCCCGTGGAGTAGTTTTCTATATTATGGCTCTCCACGTGCATGGCTTTCAGTCTTGTGCTCCACGTCAATCCGTTGAGGTCTAATTACACTTAACCTATCTTATTCTCGTCCTCAGGGAGGGAGCGGCCAGCCGGGTAGGATAAGCCAAAGGGACCTTGTGAGCCTTGATTCTGGTGGCAGCTCTACTATATTAGCTGCCTCCAGTGTGCGCACCTTAAGCGAAGACTCAGGTTTCGGTTTCCTGCTGAACGCCCACATGCTATAATTTGTATGTTATTTCAACCAAAATAACAAAAAACAATATAATATTTATCAATGAAATCTACAAAGAAACAACTTAAATGACTGATGAGTTTCAGCTTATGATGAACAGAATCTATATAGCCAATATAGTGGATCGTCTAATAGTGAACTTTCACACACAAAAAAATACTTCTGCTTAGTGTACCTTTGTACTTTGTGCTTTCCCTCTCCAGTAGAAATGTATTGCTTGCCCATTCTTTGTTGGATGTGTCTACTTATACTCATACTACTGTAGTGACAGTATGCCTGGGATGACCATGTATGGGAAGTATGGATCTAGCTAACTGTAATGTCAGGATATTGCAAGATAAGAGTTGAGATGATAACTGGCACTGGACTGGCTGAGCTGAAATATAAATGCTGCAAACTTAAAAATATATATGGCAGCTGGAGAACACTTTTTATTTAATGTATGCCAGATGTATGTTAATAAACAGAAATTAATGTATTAGGTAATGTAATAGACAGAATAATGATGTTCTGCTTCATTCTACCATATTTTTTGTCACTACATTTGTTTAGCCTACTGAAGTACATAACAGTTTAATCAATATCATATATTTTGCTATATCTTTTTTTAAGTAAATTTCTGATATAAGTCTATTTATTTAAACTATACAAAAATGTTTTTATGAGCTAATCTCAACACAAATAGGTATAATATATTATTATAGAGTTCCTATTTATCCAATTTAAACTTGACAATATGGAAGTTCAGTAAAAGATGTAGTTAAAACAGGTTTGGTTTACAGGGTTAGGCTTTGGTTAATCTAACAAGTAATATTGTGGAAAAACATAAAAAATGTGAATAACATCGTGCAATGGATACTATTAAAATGTTAAACACTGTTTATTTTGCACAAAATTTACCAATCGTGTTAATAAAATGAAACTATAAATTCACATTGGTTGTATAAATGCAAATTTGTAGGGATTCCTTATGTTGTTCAGTTACTTGTACAAAGTGATTATAGTGTACTATTGCATATCATTTACAATGGTATTCACTTGAACTAAAGCAATCTGATGGGTGATGTAAGTGAACTGCCCTATCAAAAATTAGTATTTAAGTTGTATAGTCAGTGTTGTAAGATTTTACTACAGATAGCGTCCACAGGATACTTCTTCTTCCCTTCCTCCGTTTTTTAACTTTGACAATAAATTGAACTTGGCATATAATTTATAGCTAAGTTGTGCTTAAGATTATACTCACTTGACCCTCCCTATAAAGTGTACTCCATCGAATAATTGTTTTTAGAATTGTTATTGTGCTATATTAATAATCTGATTACCGTTTATTTTTGTGTTGTGCCATCTATTAGAACTGATGAGGTTGTATAAATTACTGTGAAACTGTTTGCTTGTATTATGCAGTGTAAATCTAGCGACTATTCCTTGTTTTGAAAATAAAATCATAAATTTAATGTGGCTAAACAAATTTGTACACAACATTGGGAAAGATACCTGTATTATTGTGCTTGGGTGTTTTTGAACACATTAGACCTCTCACTTTTCACAAAATTATCTAAAACTGAATTTAAATGACAGGATATTATGAGCAACCTCATAGTAGCATCTATGTGCATAGTGTAATGATTTGATTAATTAAACCACACCTACAACTGCACCTATAAGTCTGTAAAAAGATATAGCTAACTAAATAGGCATAATCATATTATTGAAATGTTCCTCACTTCCTTTTTTGTAGCTTACTGAACATATGTAAAGGCTGGTTTAGATACTCAGCAAGTGAAGGGTTTAATTCTTACTATTCTATATATTATAGCAGGATTGAGTAAGATAATTCAGAGAATATTTAGGTAGATACTTTGACATCAAAACAACGTTTAAGTCTAGTAAGGATCACATATTACTTCAGTCAAAGATACTATCTACTGTACCCATTACCATAGAGTCATCCATAGTGTATAGCTATACCACTCTGCAGTTGTGATAAAGTATATATAGGTGATACAATTAGAATGCTTGAGCAGAGAGCGGAAAAAACATTAGAATGATTGCAAGAGGGTTGGTGAGAATTATCAGCCATTGCCGAACATGCTTGGCTGCAACATCACCCCATTAATGGGACGAGCTAAGAGTTGTAGAGGAAGCTCTACACATACAGATGACACCTGACAACAACAAGTTTTAACAGAGGCATAGGTTTATAACTTCCAGGATGCTGGCTGTCAATGCTGCATGCAAATCACCTTTTGGGATATAATAAACAGTGTGGGTACCCTCCAGAGGTGTTACTGTTTACGTTGTGTTTATTATATCAAGTTCGACCTCAGTTGACTACTGAAGAGGACTTTGGCAAGAAGTCTCAACTGAAGCACTTCAAAATGATCTCAAAATATGGCCAGAAAATCACACCCACCTAAATTTTAAGGCGCGTCAATGTCAAGATAACTCTTAACAAACTTTAGTGCAAGTAAACCTTCCTACTTTAACATCAAGACTACTAACTACATACACATCGCTATTCTATGATATCTTGTTTAGTGAGTACATTTGAAAGGTTTTGTGAATAGCTAATTTCTATAATAATGTTAATTTTTGTAAAATGAACGGTAGTTTTTAATGAAACCTGAATAAATGAGAAGAACTGAATTTATTGGCAATTCTCACACTAGAGTACCAAAAAAATAACTTCAAAACCCCTATGAAAAGTGATGATTTTTTTTATATGATAAGTAAGGATGACAAAAAACACTCCAATTGACTTGCAACTTTGTACACATCTCCAAAATACATCAATTTATGGGATAAAACTAAGTCTGAAGTGGTGGCCTATCACTTCAAGGCAAACTGGGACAAGGAGCTAAAGAAGGCAGGGTTCGATTCTCTATTTATAGTCAGCTGATATAGTCAGCAGCATTTAAAAACTATCATCTCTAGGAGTGATTTTTTTATTCACCTAAATCGCGCATGCGCAAAAAGGTTGTAGTAGTAGTAGTAGTCATTCTGTCTGTTCTTCTGGCTGTTCCTCTGTCTGTCTGTTAGTCTGGCTGTTCCTCTGTCTGTCTATTTGTCTGCCTGTTTGTCTATTTGTCTGTCTGTCTGTTTTTCTATCACTGTCTTACAATTGATTAATGTATGAACTTACTCGGAACGACAATTTCAGATCTTTATTGTTTTTACTCACGTGATTACGACGTGACAATAGGGGGCGTTGCTACCAGCAGCAAACATTTCTCAAAAATCAGCCCGAAAAGTAGTACAAGTGAGTGAGTTCATATCAATCGGCAGTTAATTGTCAGTATCTCCAAAATCAGAGCGTGACACGGACAAACGCATACAAAACGACTACTGTAACACTACAACTCCCTAGGCGTGCGAGCTGAGGGTTATTGAAGGTTAGTATATTTCCGGCAACTTCTAATCGCTTCTACCTGAATCGTCGTTAAAATAGCTAATAGTATAGGAATCCCTAAAGCCACAACTCGTTTTGATAGACAATTACTCAACTTCATCTCCCGGTGCTTATATATTTATAATGAATCCAGTAAGTTGAATACATTAAGACTATTATTGTCAGTTGTGGGGGGATGTTGCTATATAGGATTGATAGATTTAGTCATGCCACTAACTATAATCTGAGTTATAGAAGAGTTACTATTCAGTAATAGACAGAAGATCGCTCCACAAAGAATACAAGTATACACTACAGTTTTTAGAAGACAACGCTAATTGTGAAGGTTTGCATGAATATAAAGAAGTTGTACGTGACTCTAAATATGCCTGAAATAGTTCCTGTTACCAGAAATATAAAACCTCGCTTGCAAATGAGTAGTGAAAGAACTAATATTTAGGTAATAGTTCTTAATTCTGTTTCTAAGTTTCCCAATCATGCTCATATTCCTAGTTCACTAAGCTGGCTATATAGACATAGTGGTGTATTATTAGTAGTGTGCTAACTTTTGGTGTTGTCTTTTCAATCCTTTAAATATTATTTCTTTAGCTGTATTTGTAGAAAAAACAATTTATTTTTTTTAAGTACAGCAAATCAGTCAAAATTTTTAGCTGCTATAGACACTGTGACAACTGTCTTCCCATCTAAGCCAACACCCACCAACATACATTGTGCTTAATTATTATACTTAAGTCTTCCATGATAATTAGTTATTTTTAATATAATATTTAATATAATTATTTAATTAAAGTAATGATACAAAATCAATAGAAAACTTTATCCTTTCAATTTATATTCATGTATATTCTACATATTTTTGTAAAGTTATAATAGATATGTGCCTGTTTGTGTGCTTGTGTATTTTTATGGTTTGATGAACGTTGGTATAAAAAGCATTTATCACAAAATCATTAATAAATAATGTCCTATTTGTTTGTGACAGATTCTTATTGCAGTTTTTGCTGTCCAAATAATTCCTACTTTGTCCCAAGGTAAGTTGTTATTTTATGTGCTTATAGAAAGTATGTATTGTATGATGTATGATGTATATATAACTACATGCTAAAGTAATATATATATATAAATATATACATATAATAAAGATAATTTCTTCTATTCCTTGATTTCTAACAATCATTATTTACTAAGCAAAGTTTAACTGAGAAATATACAACCATTTGATTTCTTACCCTGCATTGCATCAATTGTATACATTTTCTTATGTACTACAAGAAATATATTGTATTAATTTTTCCTTCTATATGCTAAAGTGATTTATGTTAATTTATTCAAATTCTATCTTTCTAAAAGTTAAAAGTATAATAGTCATACATTAAAGTCTCACTGTAGCGTAAAGTGACCAAATGCAGCTAATACATGTTAGCCCAACTTACTAAGAAAATCAATAATATAAATTTCACTGTTTAATAGTTTATCCAGGTTCCTATTCTGTGAATCCTGCTGCTATATCAGAGAGAGGGTCATCTGCCACTGGACATTGTTCTGATGTGTCAGATTCTGGTAGAGTATGTAATACTCCACGTAGTAGTGTTTTATTTGATGATGTTACTCCCACACTAACTGGACTAGATGGAGACATGTGGGCAACTCAACTACTAACACTCAACACATCTACATCTACTAGTATTACATTTAACTTTAATGGAATAGCAAATTACGCGGGTGTAGGAACTATTGAAGTCGTTATGTTTAGCTGTTCAATGAGAGGAATAGGAGCTAACAGTATTAGCATCCGTAGTAGTGATGACTCGCCTATTGGTACTATTAATGATATTCCTCAATCTTGTGAGTATCTGGTCAGAGCATGTATATCTGATGGATTTACAACTACAGAACCAATATTCACTTTAAATTTCAATGATGCACTTCAACGAGTCTACCTAGCTGAAGTTACATTTTATATTAATAGTCGTGCCTGTTCTAATGCTGTCCTCAATGAATCAGTACCAACTACATCAAGCACTCCAATTTCAGTATCAACTACATCAAGCACTCCAATTTCGACTTTAGAAAGTAAGAAGCACTTTATAATAATTAATATTGTATAGACGATCAACATAACTTACCACTTTATGAAGAAAATTAGTGACAACCTCACGAATGAAGCAGTGCCTCAAATTCAGTGTGTTTGAGTGGTGGGGGGTTATGGGGGGCACTATGTATTGCATAATTTATTCTTAACTTTAACTGAACTAATGAAAACTATTTATAAAGCTAGGGACAAATGGATGGAAAATTATATGATGAAAAGTTCTCGATTATAATGTAGTCATGTAGTCAATCACTTAGTTTCTTAATTTTACTTTCAGTTTTTCCTATAAATTATGTCAGTAATTCTTTGTTGTGTTTTATGTTTGTAAATATTCAAACAAGCCTCATAAAAGTGCTCTACTTTTATATAAGAATCATCAATTCTTCCATCTTTATCCAAGAAGTCGAAAATAACTGATTAATACAAACAGTAATAGCACTGATGCTATGATAAGCAGCTTATTTTATTATTGCAAATAGAATTGAATCCATGAGCCAATCATATTAGCTATTATTAAATTCAATTACAGGGTGGAATAAAGAGCATTCTGTGTGCTCACCTTCACTGCCCCCATCCCCCAAGCCATAGTTATTGTTGTTGCTTTGAAAACAGTTTTTACATTATCTCTGTGAGTATCTTTTGTTGAGTTTTTAGTTCTGTTATTTTTCTCAGTTTGTGTGAATTTGTACTGTAAACTATTGCTGCATGCAACAACATGATTAATGTCTGTATTAAGTTGCCCTGCACATGTGTTTGGCCAACAATAATCCTATACACTAGACCAAAACTACTTACAATATATACCTATCCTACACATATCCTATAGGATAAAGCCATATGTCAATTAGCTTCACCTTTATACTCTATGTAGGATACATGCAGAATAGGTACATTTCTTACTGTTTGGGATGTGTAGTAAATTTATTTTTATCCTAGCACTAATGTCAGTGATTAATATAGAAGTATTATGCTACACTATTGTATAATATCAAAATGATTTAATTTGTCACTGGTGCTTAATTAAATATTGAAGTTGTCATGACTTATTATGTTATTATGTTATCACAAATGTTACTGCTGGTCTTGTGTTAAGATATACTTACATATAACACTGATGTCAAGAACACAGACAAATCAAGTACTACTGGAAATAGTATGACAATTCATACAGCAATGAGAGAATTTTCTACACAGAATATTAAGGAGCCTGAAACGAGTATGTTATCATCTCAATTAGGTGAGTAGCTAACTTGAGTGCCCACCCAATTTTAAAAAATCTTTT
>WLWI01004230.1_pt1 | contig 12184 bp, 8 predicted proteins | sample 6701501 | NCBI WGS metagenome assembly WLWI01 (sample SAMN12718690, study PRJNA515312) | sponge metagenome | isolation source: marine sponge | host: Mycale hentscheli | place: New Zealand: South Island, Marlborough, Capsize Point | collected 2014-11-01
GCCCTGATTTCATGGTTCCCCATTCTCCTGTTACTCGGCATCTGGATTTATTTTATGCGTCAGATGCAGGGCGGCGGCGGCGGTCGCGGTGCAATGTCATTTGGTAAAAGTCGAGCGCGTTTGATGGGTGAGGATCAGATCAAGATTACCTTTAGCGACGTTGCCGGTGTTGAGGAAGCGAAAGAAGAAGTTGGGGAGCTGGTGGAGTTTTTACGGGACCCGGGTAAATTTCAGAAGCTGGGTGGCAAGATACCTTCTGGTGTTTTGATGGTAGGTTCTCCCGGCACAGGTAAAACGCTCCTGGCGAAGGCTATCGCTGGTGAAGCAAAAGTGCCGTTTTTCACAATTTCAGGATCGGATTTTGTCGAAATGTTTGTTGGTGTTGGCGCATCTCGAGTGAGAGATATGTTCGAGCAGGCTAAAAAACATGCACCCTGCATTATATTTATTGATGAAATCGATGCAGTGGGTCGCCATCGTGGTGCTGGTCTAGGTGGTGGTCATGATGAACGGGAACAAACGCTGAATCAGTTATTGGTGGAGATGGATGGTTTTGAAGGCAATGAAGGCGTCATAGTTATAGCAGCGACCAATAGACCTGATGTACTGGATCCCGCCCTGTTAAGACCGGGTCGTTTTGACAGACAGGTTGTTGTGCCATTACCTGATATACGAGGTCGTGAACAAATATTGAAGGTTCACATGCGCAAAGTCGCTGTCGATGACGATATTAAGCCAAACATTATTGCACGCGGGACACCGGGGTTTTCAGGAGCTGATCTCGCTAATTTAATTAACGAAGCTGCCTTATTTGCTGCTCGCGGTAATAAGAAGCTGGTTGATATGGAAGACTTTGATCGCGCCAAGGACAAGATCATGATGGGGGCAGAACGTCGTTCCATGGTCATGAGTGAAGACGAGAAGAAACTTACTGCCTATCATGAGGCTGGGCATGCCATAGTTGGCCGATCTCTGCCAGGTCATGACCCGGTGTACAAGGTTAGTATCATTCCACGTGGTCGTGCTCTTGGTGTAACAATGTTTCTACCCGAAGAAGATCGACTTAGCTATAGCAAAGGCTTTCTCAACAGTCAGTTGTGTAGTTTATTCGGTGGACGAATTGCGGAAGAATTAATCTTTGGTAGTGATGCCGTCACCACGGGTGCCAGTAATGACATCGAAAGAGCTACAGCGCTGGCTCGTAGTATGGTGACCAAGTGGGGTCTTTCCGAGAAGTTGGGTCCATTAACTTATGCGGAAGACGATGGAGAAGTTTTCCTCGGACATTCAGTTTCCAAGCATAAGGCTGTTTCTGATGAGACCGCCAAAGTTATTGATGAAGAAATTCGCAAGATCATTGATGAAAGCTATTCGCGTTCAGAAAGTATCCTGAAAGATAATATTGAGAAGCTTCACCTGATGGCAGATGCCCTGATGAAATATGAAACCATCGATAGCGATCAGATCACCGACATTATGAATGGTAAAGTTCCTGGTCCACCTTCGGGTTGGGATGACGATAGCGATTCCTCTGGTGAGAATAATGCTTCAGGTGAGGATGTAACCATCAGAAAAGAAGATGGTGCCGGAAACGAACCGCCGGTTAGTGGACCCAATCCAGCCTGATATAAACTCTTTTATGGAATACGTCTGCTTGTGTGAAAATCCTTTGCAGTTTATGAATACCAATTAATTAGAAGACGATCACCATTACTTCCCGAGAGAAAAAGTACTTCGGTACCGATGGTATCCGTGGTGAGGTAGGAGTACATCCTATTACGCCAGAGTTTGTTATGCGGCTTGGCTGGGCTGCAGGTCGGGTGCTCGCCAAAGAAGGTAATGGGCCGGTTATTATAGGTAAAGACACACGTATTTCAGGCTATATGTTTGAATCTGCCCTGGAGGCAGGCCTATCCGCAGCAGGTGTTGATATTCGTTTAATTGGGCCTATGCCAACTCCCGGTATCGCTTTTCTAACACAAAATACCCGTGCTCAGGCGGGTATTGTCATCAGTGCATCACACAACCCCTTTCAAGATAATGGCATCAAGTTTTTTTGTACTGACGGAAGGAAACTGCCGGACGGAATTGAATTAGCCATTGAGGCCGAGTTGGATAAAACCATGCAGGTAGTTGAATCGAAACTACTTGGTAAGGCTGAGCGTATCGATGATGCTCCGAGGCGTTATATCGAATACTGTAAAAGCAGGATGCCAACAGATCTGAATCTCAGTCCTTTACGAATTGCCGTTGATTGTGCGCATGGTGCAACCTATCACATCGCACCTCAAGTCTTCGCAGAGCTGGGTGCAGAAGTTGAATGTATTGGGGTCGATCCAGATGGGATAAATATTAACAGGGATCATGGAGCCACAGCTCCTGATAACCTTGTTCAAACCGTGTTAGACAAACGTGCAGATATCGGAATCGCGCTGGATGGAGATGGAGATCGCCTGATTATGGTCGATAACAAGGGAGAAGTGATAGATGGCGATGAAGCGCTTTATATCATAGCAGCGACAAATACCGAAACCTTGAATGGAGCCGTTGTAGGTACCCAAATGAGCAACCTCGGTCTTGAACGAGCGATTCAAGGGCTTGGTTTAGGATTTCATCGCTCTGCTGTGGGAGATCGTCATGTCATGGAAGTTCTGCTACAACGTGATCTAAAACTGGGTGGTGAATCATCCGGACATATTATCAATTTGAACCTGGCCTCAACTGGTGACGGCATTATTTCCGCACTACAAGTACTGGAATCTATGATTCAATCTAATCAATCTTTACATGAACTGAAGACGGGTATGACCAAGTATCCGCAAAAATTGATTAATATCAGGTTCGAAGCTTCGGTCAAACTGTCTGACTTTCCGGCTATTAAAGATGCAGTGGAGGAAGTCGAAAATGAACTGGGTGACAGAGGACGTGTTTTACTACGTCCTTCAGGTACAGAACCCCTGGTACGGGTAATGGTAGAAGGTCAGGATGACAAGCAGGTCGACATGCTGGCTAGCAGTCTTGCTGAGCGTGTACAAGAGGTCTTGCAAAACGCCGCATAGCGTCTGAGACTCGATTCGTTTTCACACTTGAAATGTCTTGCTGAATCATTAGAATAGCGGCTCTTTTTTTAATCTTGAACGTGATGGTCGATGGACACACGAGCTAGACAGATACTCTTGCTACTATGTAGCAATCAACTCCTGTTCAGGTATCCTTCCTGCTCCGTTTCTTCCTGTTGCTGGCCTTGTAGCTAGCAGCGAATAGTCTGATTGATTTTCTCGCTGTTTGTTGCGTCAGCGATTTTTTATATTGTTCAAATAAACCCCGAAGGTATTTCGAAAAAGGTGAAGTAAAAATGGATAAAAGTATTTTAGTTGCAGATAAAATTGCCCAGTCAGGTATTGATTATCTAAAAGATCAGAGTGGATTTCAGGTTGATCACATCAACGGACTGGACGAAGCAGGCTTATGCGACATCATTGGTAAATACCACGCAGTGTTGGTACGTAGTGCTGTGACGATCACCTCAGCGGTGCTTGATGCGGCTGAAAATCTTCAGGTGATTGGTCGCGCGGGCATCGGTGTTGACAATATTGATGTGGCGCGAGCTACTGAGAAAGGTATTGCCGTTCTTAATACACCTAATGCGAATGCGACAACCACGGCAGAGTTAACCATTGCTCATATTCTTTCCCTTAGTCGTAGTCTTCCACAGGCAGATCGTTCGGTAAAATCAGGTTTGTGGGAACGATCAAAATTTATGGGTGCTGAACTGGCTAATAAACGTCTGGGTATTTTTGGTTACGGCAATATTGGTCGGATAGTCGCATCAAGAGCAAAAGGTCTGGGCATGCAGGTCGCTGCTTTCGATCCTTTTGTTAATGAAGATGTGTTTATTGCAGACGGTGTTAGTTGTCTTGAGCTGGAAGAGCTGGTGAAAAGCTCCGACTACTTTACTTTTCATTGCCCTGTAAATGACAAAACACGCGGCATTATGAATGCGGAGCGTATACAGTCCATGAAAAAAGGTGCAAGAATTATAAATTGTGCCAGAGGCGGGTTAGTGGATGAAACTGCACTTTATGACGCATTAGTTTCAGGACATTTGGCTGGCGCTGCATTAGATGTTTTTGAAAATGAGCCACCAGCTAATTCGCCACTGCTGGAGTTGGATAATATAGTGATGACGCCGCATCTTGGCGCTTCTACAGAAGAGGCACAAAATATGGCGGGTACAGAGATTGCTCAACAAATATCGGTATTCCTGCAAACAGGAGAGCCTATAAATGCGATAAACCTGCCACCGGTCTCCGCCGCTGAACTTATAAAGATTGGTCCATATATGTCATTGGCACAACGATTGGGTCACCTGATTGGACCTATGATCGAGGGACCGATCAGGAACCTGGAGATTGCTCTGTGTGGAGATGCGGCGGAAAGGGATGTACATACTATTAGTACGCAAGGCTTGATAGGTTTTCTCAGTGCACATATGTCGGCACCTGTTAACAGGGTTAATGCCGCTCACATAGCCAAGCAACAAGGCATTCTGGTATCAGAGACTACTTGCAAGGAGCATCCGGATTATCATGCAACAATCAGGATATCGGCTAGTCATGGCGATGAGCTAACGACAGTTGAAGGAACCCTGTTTGATCATCGGCATCCACGGCTGGTGCGAATAAATGACTACGAAATTGAAGCCGCACTTGGAGGTCATCTGTTGATTACAAGACATAAGGATCAGCCGGGTGTTATTGCAGCAATCACCAGCATAATGGCTGAGCACCAGATCAACATTTCACGTATGCAACTCGGTATTGTTAATGGCGGTAATAAGGCAACTGCCGTAATCGAAGTCTCGCAGCCACTGGATAAGACACAAATGCAAAAGATAGAAAAAATTGAAGCATTATCCAAAGTTATGCAGGTGACTTTGTGAAATGAAAATACGCGCTTTTAGGGGTTTACGACCAACGAAAGAGAAAGTATCTCTGGTTGCTTCAAGACCATATGATGTATTAAGTAGTGATGAAGCGAGGTTGGAGGCGAAAGGAAACCCAGATTCGTTTTTAAATGTGGTCAAACCTGAAATCACTTTACCGAACGATGTCAGTCCATATGCTGAGGAGGTCTATCAGAGAGGCAGGCAAAATTTCCAGACTATGATAGAGCAGGGTACATTTTTTCAGGAAGAAAAAGCCTGTCTGTATATTTACGAACTAATCATGAATGGTCGTTCGCAGACAGGTATTGTCGCTTGTGCCGCGGTTGAAGACTACTTGAATGAACTAATAAAAAAGCACGAGCTTACCAGACCTGATAAAGAAGCAGATCGGAAAAATCACGTGCGAACTTCCATGATAAATGCGGAGCCTGTATTTTTTGCTTATAAGACTGAGGCAAGACTGGATGCTCTTGTCGAAGATATTAAGCAGGCCGAGGCAGAATACAGTTTCACTGCTGAAGATGGGGTCGAACATAATTTTTGGCTGGTCAGTGATGTAAATACGATTGCCAGTATTATTTCGGAGTTTGATAAATTACCTGCTACCTATGTGGCGGACGGTCATCATCGTACGGCCGCCGCGGCGTTGGTAGGCAATGAGCTCAAAGGAGAAAACCCGGGGCATACCGGAGCAGAAGAATATAATTATTTCCTGGCGGTACATTTCCCGGACGCTCAACTTGAAATCCTTGATTACAATCGAGTTGTAAAGGACTTGAATCAACTGGATGTTGAATCGTTTTTGAAAGCCGTGTCTGCTTCATTTAGTGTGGAAAAAATGGAGCGAGCCTGTAAACCAGGCGCATTGCATGACATAGGAATGTATCTTCAAGGACAGTGGTATGCGCTTACTGCTAATTCGAATACTTACGATGATAGTGATCCAATCGCTGTATTGGACGTGACAATATTATCTAATCAGATCCTTGAGCCAATATTAAATATCCATGATTTACGTACCGATAAACGTATCGAATTTATTGGAGGCATACGTGGAATGGAAGAGCTGGAGAGACTTGTAGATAGTGGTGAAATGGCAGTTGCTTTTGCCATGTTTCCTGTTTCCATGAAACAGCTAATGGACATTGCGGATGGCGGTTTGATCATGCCACCAAAGGTGACATGGTTTGAACCAAAACTACGAAGCGGGTTAGTTGTGCATAGTTTGAATGATTAGACCGTGTCCGAAACAATCTAATTAGTATCTTTAATTATGCTTACCTGAAAATCCCTGCATATTCCTGATCTTTGAACCCAACATAGATTTTGTTCTTAAGGGCTAACACCGGCCGTTTTATTATTGCTGGTTGTTCAAGCATCAATTTTATTGCCAGGGTTTTATTGATTTTTTCTCGTTCAGCTTCAGGTAATTTTCGCCAGGTTGTACCTCTGGTATTTAATAATATCTGCCAATCAATTTGCTTCATCCAGGTTTCGATTAATTTTCTGTCTATACCGTCTGCACGGAAATCGTGGAATTGATAAGCAATATTATTTCCTTCCAGCCATTTTTTTGCCTTTTTTATGGCGTCACAATTTTTTATACCATATAGCGTTGTTGCCATGATCAAATATCTCGTAACAATTCATTAATACCGACTTTAGCGCGGGTTTTTGCGTCCACTTGTTTGACGATGACAGCACAATACAAGCTATGACTACCATCTTTAGAAGGCAGGTTACCGGAGACAACAACAGAGCCGGGAGGAATATAACCATAGCTAATCTCGCCAGTCTCGCGATTTAATATTTTGGTGCTTTGACCAATGTAGACACCCATTGAAATCACTGCGCCTTCGCCAACGATCACACCTTCGACAACTTCCGATCGAGCTCCGATGAAACAATTATCTTCAATTATGGTGGGGTTTGCCTGTAACGGTTCCAGTACGCCACCTATGCCGACACCACCTGAAAGATGTACATTCTTGCCTATCTGCGCACATGAACCGACAGTGGCCCATGTATCGACCATTGTGCCCGTGTCTACGTAGGCGCCAATATTCACATAGCTGGGCATCAGCACGACATTGGCACCGATAAATGTGCCATACCTGGCGACAGCTGGAGGTACTACACGAGCCCCGACATCCACAAAGTTACTTTTAGCAAAGCCATCAAACTTGGTGGGAACCTTGTCAAAATAATTTGTGTAGCCACCCTGTATTACGCGGTTATTGTTGAGTGTGAAATAAAGCAATACGGCTTTTTTAACCCATTGATTTACAAGCCACGCACCTTCCTTTTTTTCCGCCACGCGGTAACTACCGTTGTCCAGACCGGCCATAACTTCATTAACACTGTCTTTTACCTCCTGGCTGGCTGTACCCGAGTTTATATCGGCGCGATTTTCAAATTGTTCGTTGATGATTTGTTCCAGATTACTCATTTTATGATTCCTGCTTGTTTATAATGAATTAATATAATTGACTATGCGTTGTGCAGCCTCTTCGCATTCAGTCAGAGAAGAAACTAAAGCGATACGAACTCTATTTTCTCCGGGATTTCTTCCATCTACCTGGCGTGATAGATAGCTGCCAGGCAGTACCGTAACACCTTGTTGTTGATAAAGGCCACGGGCAAATTCGGTATCTGATTGTGGTGTTTCTGCCCAGAGATAGAACGTTGCTGCCGGTAATTGTACGTTCATATCAGGTCTCAGGATATCGATTACCCGCTTAAATTTTTCCCGGTATAAAAGACGATTTTCGATTACATGTTCCTCGTCTTGCCATGCCACGATGCTGGCCTCCTGCGTATAAGGTGCCATGGCGCTACCATGATAAGTACGATATTTGAAAAAGGCCTCGATCAGTCGCGCATCGCCGGCTACAAATCCGGAGCGTATTCCGGGGACATTTGATCGCTTGGAGAGGCTATGAAAAACCATGCATCGTTCATAGTTCGTTCGTCCAAGTAAGGAAGCAGCTTGTAACAAACCCATCGGGGGCTGATCTTCATTCAGGAAAATTTCTGAATAACATTCGTCTGAGGCTATTACAAAATCATACTCATCGGCCCATCTCAACAGGCGTCTGAAGGTATCGAGGTCGAGGGTATTACCTGTTGGGTTGTTAGGTGTGCAAATATAAAGTAATTGGCAGCGTCTCCAGACTGACTCAGGCACAGAGTCATAATCTGTCTGAAAATCATTTTCGGGTGAGCAGTTCACAAACCAGGGAGTGGCACCAGCCAATAAGGCCGCACCCTCATATATCTGATAAAAGGGGTTGCTGGTAACTATCAGTGGGTCTGGTTTCTGCTTATCGATAATACACTGGCCGAAAGAAAACAATGCTTCCCGTGTCCCGTTCACTGGTAATACATGTTTATCGGCGCTGATACTGTTGGAGACCAGGTCGAAACGCCTCGTTAACCAGGCCACAATTGATGAGCGTAGCTCTTCGCTGCCTTTTGTTTTCGGATAATACGAGGACAAATTCAAATTATCTCTAAGGCTATTTAAGATGAACTCAGCGGTCTCGTGTCTGGGCTCACCAATTGAGAGATTAATTTCTGTCTGCGCACCAGCCACTCTGATTCCGGACTTGAGTTCTGCCAGCTTCTCAAAGGGGTAGGGTTGAAGGTTCTCTATGGCGGAGTTCATTGCTAAGCGATCATTTTCGAAGGCTGCGTAGTATAGGTGATTAGCATGGGTGTCGTCAGTTCTGAATTGCGGAATTATGTCTATATTTTGCAATGGATGACGAGGTTTCGGGAGTGACTTATGCTATTCTTTGCGCCCTTTTTTGGAACAGCCATAGTTGTTTTTGAGAGATTTTGATGAGCAGACAATTTAATGTTGCCGTTGTCGGCGCTACTGGAGCGGTGGGAGAGACTATTTTATCGATATTGGATCAGCGTAATTTTCCAATTGGCGAGATACATGCTCTCGCAAGTAGTCGCTCGGCAGGTAAGACAATAGAATTTCGTGGGGAAGATATCGAAGTTAAAGATCTTGATGGTTTCGATTTCACTGGAGTGGATATTGGTCTGTTCTCGCCAGGCGCTTCTGTATCTGATGTTTATGCTCCGCAGGCGGCAGCTGCGGGTTGCGTGGTAATTGATAATACCTCGCGCTTTCGCTATGAAGACGATATTCCTTTAGTGGTGCCGGAGGTTAATTCACACGCAATAGCGCAGTATAATAATCGCGGTATCATTGCTAATCCCAATTGCTCTACCATCCAAATGCTGGTGGCACTCAAGCCAATCTATGATGCCGCCGGGATCGAACGCCTTAATGTTTGCACCTATCAGGCGGTATCCGGGACCGGAAAAGAAGCCATAGATGAATTACAGAAACAAACCAGCGATTTATTGAATATGCGGCCTGTTTCGAGCGTCGTTTATCCAAAACAAATAGCCTTCAACGCAGTGCCGCAAATCGATGTGTTCCAGGAAAATGGTTACACCAAGGAAGAAATGAAAATGGTTTGGGAAACGCGAAAGATCATGGAAGATGACGGGATCCTGGTGAATCCGACCTGTGTGCGGATTCCAGTCTTTTATGGTCATTCTGAAGCCGTACATATCGAAACTCATGAAAAAATCAGTGCAATCGAGGTGCGGGAGCTTCTGTCTAATCTTCCTGCTGTTGTGGTATTGGATGAGCTTGAAGATGGCGCTTATCCTACCGCGGTGACAGAAGCCGCCGGAGAAGATGCGGTATTTGTGGGTCGTATTCGGGATGATATCTCCCACCCCAGGGGCATTAACATGTGGGTTGTCTCTGATAATGTCAGAAAAGGGGCTGCATTAAATAGTGTTCAAATAGCTGAAATTTTGGTAAAACACTTATAGTTAAGGGGTTATTGTAAAGAACATTCGCAGGTTTAAAGGCCAATACCGGAAGAATACACAAAAAACTTATTGTATTGCTTTTGTGCGGGGATTTACTCAAATACGCCTCGGGGCACCTGAATTGTTCAGGATTCTGATGAATAACTAATTGTTTTATCAGGATTTTTTACTCGCAACACAAAGAGTCTAGATATGAGAGTGAAGCTACTGATATTGCTGGGTTTTGTCGTGTTTGCGCCAATTTCACAAAGTGTCTTGGCGTTGGCATTGGCAGAGGTCGAGTTGGAAACGCATCTAAATCAGCGTCTGTCGGCCCGTATTCAGCTACAGGGGATATCAGAGGAAGAGCTGGATAAATTGAATATTAGGGTCAGTGAGATTACTGATACAGTGACTAGCAAGAGGCAAACAGTATTGAGTTATGAGGTAGTAACTGAAGGGTCAAATTACTACCTCAGGATAAGCAGCAGGGATGCAATCAGGGAGCCCATTTTGAGTTTCGTGGTGGAGTTGGATTGGGCTGCAGGCCATTTGGTTCGCAATTATGCATTAATTATTGACCCACAGTAGAAATTCCAGGGGATACATAAAACGAATGAAACGGAAACTCTTATTGGTACTGGCGTTTATCGCAATACCGGGGTTTGCTAGCGCGCTTGGTTTAGGCAAGCTGCAATTGAATTCCGCCTTAAATCAACCTTTCGATGCGCGCATTGAATTGTTGTCCGCAAGTGCGGATGAAATCGATAGCCTTAATGTTGGTCTCGCTGATACCGAAGCATTTCGTCGCGCCAGGATTGATCGACCATTTGTACTTAGTAAATTAAGGTTTGAAATTAGACAAGACGAAAACGGCCCGGATTACATCCAGATAACTAGTCGCGAAGCTATCCGTGAGCCCTTTTTAAATTTTCTGCTGGAGTCGAGTTGGTCTTCAGGACGTCTGTATCGAGAGTATACGGTTTTATTGGATCCACCTCTTTACGATCCCAATAGTTCATCATCAAGCAGTACTGACAGCTATTATTCCACTTCCGATTCTGCTAGCGATGACAGTTATTTTTCTGACGATGTAGAGAGTGATTCGCCAACGCAGTCAAGTACACCTGTTGTTAGTAGCTACAGCGACAGCGAATATGGTCCTACCACCGCTTCTGACACACTCTGGTCTATAGCGACACAAGTGCGGCCCGACAATTCGGTTAGTGTTCAACAGATGATGCTGGCGCTATTGCGTGCAAACCCGGAGGCTTTTGCAAACGGCAATATCAACGGTCTAAAACGAGGTCAGATACTTAGTATTCCAGAACGTCAGGAAATAGATTCATCTTCCTCTCAGGATGCTATTTCTGATGTTAAATCTCAGAATTCAAGTTGGCAGGAGACTCGCGGAATTCTTGCGGAGACTGTAAGTGATCGAGCTGAAAGTGTTAGCTCGATTGAAGATTCAAGTCTGGACAGTAGTGATGAAGATTCATCTGTAATGATTGAAGATGATGAGTCGGAACTGAGACTGGTCGCGGCTTCATCCGAAGGTGCAGGAAGTAACCAGGGCACGACAGCGGGCGCCGATGATAGTGCTGAGAATCTTGCATTGGCAAATGAGCAAGTTGAAGTTATTTCCCAGGAAAATGCGGAACTGAAAGATCGCATGCAGGAAGCTGAAACGATCATTGAAGATCTGAAGCGTCTAATCTCATTAAAGGACGATGAGTTAGCGGCCTTGCAGCAACAGATGGTAGCCGGTGGTGAGGTCATCGCAGTTGATGAAGCAGATTTAATGCTTGATACGGAAGAAGAACCGGAAGTAGTTGAAGAAGAAATCGCTGAAGACCTTGAAGAAGATGAAATGCTGTCCGAGACCGAGACGACAGATGACGAAGTGATTAGCGATGGGGATGAAGGTTTACTGCTCGATGAAGGTCAGGATATAGATGAAGAAGTCATGGATGAAGAAGGAATTCTCGACGACGAGGAATTTCTCGATGATGAGGAAGTCCTGGACGAAGAGGAAGTTATAGAAGAAGAAGCTGTTGTTGAAGAACAAGATGAAATTGTCACTGAGACTGCAGCCCCTGCAGGTATGCTCGACCAGGCTCTCAATTTCGTAAAAGGGAATTTGATAATAATTGCAGGTGGTCTCGGTGGATTAATCATCGTCATTATTCTGTTGTTATTTATCTCTCGTCGAAAACAAAATGCTGCCAATGAGACTTCTTCTTCCCCTATCACAGAATTTCCCGATTTTGACGAAGAAGCTGAAATAGAAACAGCTCTACCAGAAAGCGCTGGAGAGGCTGAAATAGATGCATCAGAAGAAGAAACGATGTCACCTGATGTTGCGGAGGAGGAAGATGATGAGGAAGAGGGTAA
>WLWI01004232.1_pt1 | contig 12178 bp, 6 predicted proteins | sample 6701501 | NCBI WGS metagenome assembly WLWI01 (sample SAMN12718690, study PRJNA515312) | sponge metagenome | isolation source: marine sponge | host: Mycale hentscheli | place: New Zealand: South Island, Marlborough, Capsize Point | collected 2014-11-01
ATAGTGTTTATTACATGAACCAGGGTGTGATATGGTGAATTATTTCATGAGCAGACTAATTCATTTTCACGATCCAGAGACGAGTGAAAATAAAGCCTGAGAGTGAAATGTCTTGCCATATGATACTGTGAAGAGTGTAACAAGTGGTTTATTCAGATATCTTCACTGAAGTAGTTTTACTGGGGTTTGTAACTCTTGGTCTAAAGTTGGCTGTAAAACTCTCAGAAGATTTCCACAACCCCCAGTGAGTACTTTAGCAGCTGCTCTAACCTCATTGGGTAGGTGGCACAATAGGAAGGTAGCTTTTAAAAACGCAGAAAACTGGTAAGTTAGGCCTGCTGTTATACCTACCAGGTTATCAGAGGGTAATGTGCTTGGCAAGAGCAATACAGTGTGAGATATCACCTTGTGATAACATGATCTCATGGGTCACGAACCTAAATAATAAAATCATGAAGATATATAGTGTGGAATAAAAATAAATATCCCCGATTTTCAATTGTGTTACCCCTGATAGTGTCTCACTTGCCGCCGATAGCTTTTAACTTACCAATGCAAGGACCTTTACAATTAGGCTGGTCATCATCTGTGTAGTTTTCTTCAACTAAAAAAACAGGTACATACACTAAATGACTTTTAAAGGAATAGATGCATCTGAAATATAAACACCCATCTGATATTTCCTGTGCTTGGATGTAATTGTTGTTCAGTAATTAATACTATAGTGCATCTAAACTTACCTGGTAATTCAACGTGTTTCGAAGTACTCTCCTGAAAATTAATATGGATAAAATATAAATACAACGTATAACGATACATTATCCTGTCAAACACTTCAGTTAACAACCACTATTGTTCACTAGATATTTGAATTTCTACTAATAGTTTCTATTCGGACTACTTGAACTGTATTTTCTTATTTAAGTAAAAGTGCAAACTACATTTCCTTTCCCTTTTACAGGGTTAAGTAAGCAGCTCAGTTATGCTTATTTATCAAGTCATTATATTTAGGAGAAGCATGAAGGTACTAATGACAAGGTATCACATCACTCTCTGTATTCGGTGGTAATCGACACTTTCCACAGTGTATAGTTTTATAAGTAGAATTCTCACCTGGCAAAACCATACTTTCTGTTGTTTCTTCAATGGAACTGGTTCATTTGTAACTTCACAATTCATTTTAGCAGGGCTTTTTTCGCTTTTTGGTATCATACAGAAATGATTCTCCTCCGGATGGTTTGGGCAATCAAATGCAATTTCATAACGGCGGCACAATTTCTCCATATGATTGGAATCGAGAATTGTACCACTGTTCACAGTAACATCATACAAAGATTTCTCAATCATCTCTCTAACTTCATAACAAAGCTGAAAATCTGGACTTGCGCTGAAGTCTTGCTGAACAACAATAATTTCATAACATCTGGGATGAGCCACAAAGGCCACTATGTCTCCATACTTTCCATAGGTAAACGTGACAAAATTTTTTCTCATATTTTGTGGCTCCAATATTTCAAAAGGATAGTTTTCATCCTACACATAGGGAGAAAAGAGCATGAGAATGACATTATTCAGGAAATGTTTAGCTATGCCTTTTACAATCCTCCCCAAAACCGTGATGCTAATAAGTAGAACTAAAAATCTATAATTTTGTAAATATTAACAATAATTAGTTCTTCCTACCATAATCTGATATTTAGAAGCATAACTTCAAGCTTATCATTATGAGATATATTGTCTACTAGTAAAATGATTAAAATTTTATCCAGCAAAAAAAGAAAAAAGGTTGTAAAAAAAAAGCCAACAACATCAATCACAACATTAATAGTAAGAGATGTTTAGTATAGTTTATCTTTATCTAAAGAAATATTTAATCTGATACGGCTATTGTAGAAATATCAATGCTAGCATCATGCAAACTGTCTTCTTAAACTACAACTTGTTACCTGCGACGTCTGACCCACAAGACTGGCTATCGCAGATGGAAATAAGCCAATTGGTGTAAATCCTGATGGAAAGCATATTTTCATTGCATGAACTTTACCCTTTGAGCAAATATTTTGAGTTTTACTAACAAGTTCTTCATTTGAACAGTTTGGTAGGACGCATGGCATGAAATATAATTGAGAAGTATCGTCATCAATATACTTTTTTTTTACAAAGGATTCATGAAGTGGAGCAATGATATGGAAGTGTTTAAGTAAAGCTTCCATTTGCTGCGGCTGAAGCATTTTTCCAGAAACTTTCTTGATATCAGCAAATGATATTTGACCTACTTTTCTCAACTTGTCCCCAGCACCCTGGCGTAAACTGATACCATTTTCAAAAATAAGATGCGAAATGCTGTCGAACATAAGCTGAGTATCAGTAATGACGATGTTCTCCAGGTGTGGTACATTCGGAAAATGATATATAATTCCAGTGTTATGATGAAAGAACCACAAAGCTACATTTGTTTCATTCTCGTCCATTCGTAGACTTTCACCATACTGATAGCACACTTTCAAATCTATGTACTTCTTTTCAGTTAAGCGTAACAAAAGGCTAAATGGAAGCCATCGAGCTGGAATTTCATGTCGTGGAAACTCATTCAGAGCTTTCTTAATAAACTTTTGCAGGCCTTCAATTTCTTCTTCTGTACCACTATTATTGTCTATTGGGTAAATGAGTCGCTCCATACCTTCTGGCATTTTATCTTTTGGGTCTTTCGATTCAAAGCCATTTTGTGAAACAAAACGAACTAGCTCTTGTTCATAGAAAAGAGTATCTTTTATAAAGTCTTGCATCTTTCTATCAAAATCTATCATTTCTTGTGATGTAACCTCATCTTTGTGAGTTCCAATGAAGTATGCTAATGTGTCTGGCATATTTTTGCATAAATCATCAAGTAAAGCATTAGTACAATCAGTTGCTCGTCTAGTAGAATAATGCTTCATGGAGTATATACTAGATAAAGCTGATGTAATGCTTTGCCTGACTGTACAACTTGACATCTTTTCTGGTATTTGGCTGTTGTGCACCCCTCGTAATGCAACCCTGTACGTTTTATCAAGGTTGTCTCCATATCGACAAAAAATAAAATAAAGAGCAGGACCAATAATAAGTGCCGGAAGCATGTCCATAAATTCGGGTTGACCTCCAGTATCCTTCATGTAAAGCAAACACAAATTCTCAAGCTTTCCTGTTAATTCTTCCCATTTGCCTGATGCCTCACATTTATCAAAATATTTTAGAAATTTAGTCATGCTTTCACTGGGAAGTGACGGTGTATCTGTAGACAGATTAGCAGCTTCACTGATTTCAGTTTTTATATAACCAGAAGCATGCTCATCAGACATTTCAATTGGTAAAGAAGCTTCATTTGACTGTTCTTGTATTGGTTGTACTTCTTCTCTCAATTTAAAAAAAAGCTGAAACAACAACTGTACTTCTTCACTTTGTTCTTTAAGGGTCTTCCAACCTTTCTCCGATACCAAAGCAACCATTTCTGATAGATCAGAAATTAAGAACATGTCAGTTTCAGCTATATTTGTGCTAGGGTTATTTTGATATTTGTCATCTGATTTCATATTAATCCACTTATTCTCCAAACGAAGTCGTGTCAAAGTTTTACCACGTTCAGGTGGTCCTAAAAAAATGATTTTAGCAAACAACATCTTCAAAACTTGTTTCTCATTCTTCATGATTTCCTTAAAGGCATCCCTTGACTTTCTATGATTATCAGCTACATCTAGTAATAAAAAAAAGGAATAGATTATAATTGGTTTCAGGTAATACTTCATACTAGTGATATATGGTATGACACAAAGTTCTTTGGAATAGCCTCAACCAGCAGTAATGCAGACTTACCTAATAAGTTTTCCTGAAAAAACTTAGCCTTCTTGAACTTTTCTTCTATCTGCAAGCTTAAGATTCTTTCTCCTACAACTTCACTGGATAGAGATGCCTGTAGCCTTGTCAGTGTTGTGTTTGAGTGATTTGTTAACCAACAAGCAATAACATTATACAAACAAAGTTTTATATCGTCAGTTTTACAGTTTTCTCTTTCATGTTCCTTTAGACCGAGACAAATAGAGATGATTTCCCATTTGTGACTTACAGCAATTAATAATTCGAATAATAAGGGAACATCCTCACTTATGAAGGTGATATTTTGCATTGAATCACCCTCCATAAAGTCTTGATTTGTCGTATTGGACTTGCCTGTAATTACAGGATTCATGAGAGAGGTGGCTGAAACTGATATGTGTTGTGATGGAGAAGTTAATGAGTCTTCCTGAGAAAGCTTAGCCTGCTTGAACTTTTCTTCTATCTGCAAGCTTAAGTTTCTTTCTCCTACAACACTGCTGGCTAAAGATTCCTGTAGTCTTGTCAGTGTTGTGTTTGAGTGATTTGTTAACCAACAAGCAATAACATTATACAAACAAAGTTTTATATCGTCAGTTTTACAGTTGTCTTTTTCATGTTCCTTTAGACCGAGAGAAACAGCGATGTTTTTCCATTTGGGACTTGCAGCAACTAATAATTCTGCTAATAAGTTAGCATCCTCACTTTTGACGGTGATATCTTGCATTGAATCACCCTCCATAAAGTCTTGATTTGTCATTACTTCATATTTTTTTATATTAATGCTTCTTAGTTTTTCCACGAGCTGGACGGAGCATCCTTCAAGGGATGATACTACTTGGACAAAGCTATCCCATGTGCTTACTTCAGATTTTAAATTCTCACAAAATACTCGTAATACGTATCGAATAAAGGCTTGTTTATTCATATTTTCAATTTCCAAAGGATTGAATATAGAGTGTGCAATATTCGCTCTTTGACACAAATTTTTTATAAATAGTTTAAGATCCACACTGGATAATCCTTGGACAATATCATCCTCATTATCTCTTATATAAGTAAGATACTCTTCATTGGTCAAACGAGTGGACATGTTCTAGTATAAATAAAAAATTGAACATAAAACAAAAATAATAATGGGATATCTATTTTTCTTTATATTGAAACATCTCACTTTTACTCCTATTTTGGATTGCTGAAACAATAAAGTCTACTATAGTACAACCACGCCGAGTTGGCGCGACCACAAATGTGGCAAAAGATGACTGCACTTGCCAAAAACCGGAAACCAATTAAGGTCCCCTGACTGTAGTAGCTTAAACGCCCAAAAACGTTGACACCCACGGGTGAAACGACAAGGGTCTAAAGTGTACATTATTACTGTAAGTTCACTTGTTGAAATGAAAGAAGCTTTGATGGCTATATTCAATATATGTCTGGTTATAACTAACTACTCGTACACTGTTAAAAATGAGGAGTTCAGGTAGCCCCAAAAGTGGGGTTCCAGTAACTGGGCAAATTAAACTCCACAGTAACTTTTCTTGGGAGTAAAAAAATGTTCTATGTTGAGCATAGTCTGCTGAAGAAATAAAAAAATCACTGAAGGTTAGCAATTCTACTGCGAACTAAAGTAAAAAAGAAGGATGTTTCTTTATCCCCTGCTTAACATCCATGTCATACTTACCATTAGCTTCTCTGTTAACTTACATGTTCCAGTGTCACTCTGTGATATCACCGAGTGAACACTGGCTTTATGTTAGGTATAGTATTATAAATTTTGCGTTGGTTTTTACTAGACTCATGAATATCATTAAAATATCTTGACTACCATCAATGGAGTTCCACTAACTCATTTACTGATTTACTCCCCAAAATTACTCCCCCAAGGAGTTACTCTAACTCCTCATTTTTAACAGTGTGTTCATCTTTAATATGATGTTGCTAAGAAAAAAAGCTGAAGGCTGTAGAGGGCGATATGGAGCTATTTATGTAGCACAAATCTTTGAGCATAAGAAATGCTGAACTACCGCTGAATGCCACTAAACATAAGTTTCATTTTAATCTATATGAGCATGCATTTAAACTCTACTTACTTTTTTGTGTGATGAACTCCGAAAGTACTCTACAGTAATTTGAAAAATCCAGTACATCACCTACACCTTCAACTATGGCCACACATTCCAGTATTACTTATGTCCTTCACTGAATCATTCATATTATTTTATTCATGCTTTTTGTTATACTAGTTAAAATTTTAATTTTTTTAATTTTACAAAATTTTATGACATTAATTTAATTTTATGAAGACATAAAATTAAGAAATCGTGGTAGCCACATAGAGCAGTTGAATTGGTAGGGTGGTAAGTAGAATTTCCCATAACCATAAAGAGTTATACCTATAGATGTGAAGAATAATGAACAGCTAAAACATAAATAGTGACATAGAGAGTTCATGATGAATAATTAATCGTCAGTAAACCACAAATTAACCGTGTTCCAAAATAAATAGGTCTAATTAACTTGTACGAAAATCTGAGCAGATATACAACCCAAGTTACAAAGGTATCTCACATTGTAGCTAACTTTTGCTAAGTAGCTTTGAATAGCAACAAAGTCCTGAACAAAAAATGTACCAGCATGTTAAGTAGAAGGCTAACAATGAAGTCTCCAAACTGAAGATTGTTTATTTTTTTTGCTTACAGTCATCTGAGGTATTGTGCACGAGGTCGGCCATTGAGCACGCGACAAAATCCCGCCAAGTGTAATATGAAAAACGTGGTTTTATTTATTCCCATAGACTTTTCCATTGTATTTGAAACTGCTCTTTCCTACTGGCTCTGAAGTTATTCCATTCAAAAGTTATAAACTAATTTGATCACGTTCATTCAACCTGGACATACTTGCATATCTAGACCTTTTAACAAATTACTACGCGTGTGGAGTCACTGCACCACTTTATCACTTCTTTACCATCAGAACAAAGTAAAATGTGGTCAAAAGGTTACAATGAATATCATTAAAGTGGTCATTATTAAAATAGTTCTTGCAGTTGGATCAGATTGGTCACCTAATAATAGCAGATTGGTAAAGGGTCTAGCAAAGCCAGACTAAAGTTTACTCATTTTTTATGCTGAATAGAAGCAGTTGTAATAATTAAGGAAATGTTCAAGCAATTATTTTTAACCTAGACTAGGAAGCATTTACTGTCAAGTCTATATAATTATATATATATATATATATATATATATATATTATGCTTATATATGTTGAACAATGTGTGCTATATAGCTACAAACATGCTGCGTATTCATTCTTGGCTCACTCGCTTCTCTTGCTCGATAATATTGCCAAATGGTCTATATTATACATGCCAATAGCATGCAAAATTTGTGATAGATTATCACTAGTTATTAAGAACATCACTTTTACTTATCTCTACTGTTGTTTATACTCTCTTCTCCTTAAAAGCGGTGACACATATGTGACAATGTGCAACATCAGTAAACTGAAAAAAAATGAGTAAGCTCAATAATTGCCACTTAAGATTTGAAAAATGATACTCCAGACTTTAGGGAAAAGTTATGGCCAGTAGATGTGCCAGCCAGACATTGGGCAAAGTACTGTAAGAAGTATTAAAATGCTTGTAAATTTGTATTGAGTGGGTATGAGTTAAAGTTCGCAATGGGTACTTGAATACGAATGAGTACATTGATCTTGTACTTAAGTACCAACTGAAGTAAGTGTATACATATTGATTAGTTTTAATAGGATAAACACAGTATGCATGTCAATGGCCTTTTAGAAGTGATGCCACGGGGAAGAGTACCTTAAGAAGTCAATAAAATGGGAAGAATTTGTAAAAATGGAAAGAGCTCAAAAATACAGTACGATATTAGAGTATTTTAGCTCAATATACCATAAGTATTATGATGTGTACTTAAGTGTATTTAAGCACGAGTACCAAAGTACTTCGCCCATATCTAGTACCTGCTCTTGCATATACATGTATTAATAATCTTAATTTGCTTGGCTTGTAACTTACAATATATCCCCATCAAATAGCACTCTTACTTATTGTGATCAATCATTTGAGTGGAGTATAATGTTAACATACCATCAAATTAGCTACTGAAAGTATAAGAACTCAAGTGTTTATATATGTTAATTATTTATTAGATGAGCATATGAGCTAACTGTCAGTGATGCCCTACAGGCCTTAGTCAGTGTGTTTAAGTCTGAAGATATTTTTGTCTTTTCCTTTTGTTTTTGTTAGTAGCTTTTGCATGATAGTTTGGCCGAGTTTGTATAGCTTTGCCTGATTGTCGTGTGCTACTACAGGTAAAGGGTTTAAATACCATAGTAGCCTTTCGCTATAACATTTTGTGACTTGCAAAAAACAAGAAGTTCTAAAGAATTACTGCACAGTGTTGAATATAACAGTAACTTTTTAAGACCTCAGTGCATCTTGTGGCATTCAGAAACAGCCTAATACAAAAAGGATAAATAATTTAATTTCCATTAATGATACGGGATCGCTATACGAAAAGATTCCTTATAGTAGAGGTATGGGAAGGGTTAGACAACAAAGCAAACACAAAAATGTGAGGGTCAAAGTACAAAATGACATACGTAGGTACAAACATTATAAACAACCAAATATTCCTGATTTTCAATTGTTACCCCTGATAGTGTCTTGCTTGCTTCGCTCACTTGCCAATGAAAGATGTATGCATGTCATTAGTACTTTGACCCTCACGTATTTTCATGTTAGCTAGGTGTTCGACCCTGTCCCAAATTTTACTGAACAGAATCTTCTGGTTTATATCATTGCCCATATCATCCAATGGAACTGAATTGCTTACCACATTGAATTCTCTTTTGTGAGTACAGTTAAAACTAACAGACTATACTGGAGTTCATTTCTATTCAATGAGTAGCTGTGGTAAGTTAATGCGATTTGTTGCATTTATACGCCTTACATAACAGTGTTGTTGCTTTCTTGAAAATCCATTGTCCAATGGTGTAACTACGAAGGTTAGTTTTGTGTTGGTATGACCAGTGAAACAGTCTATCTGTGTGAAAGTGTTGTAGAATACAGCTACTGCTTAGCTAAAGAATAGCACAAAGTAACATTAGACAAGAAAATAAAGATATTGGTTGCCTTTACACAGCTTTTACGAATATTGCATAAGTAAGCATGTCTTAATAATATAGAGTCAGGTGCAAACCTGTGTGGTAATTCCTTAGAAACGTCTGCGATTATTCTTTGTTTTTTTAAGTCGAATAGTTGTGGTCAGTGGTTACTATGGCATTGAAAGGTCTTTACCGTATTGCGTAATTTAAAAACTTGACCGGCTGGAATGTCAGGAGTTAAAATCAATCAACAACAATGTAACCTAACTACAGAGGCTCACTCCGCCATTTGTGCTGATGCACACCACCAATATATATATATATGTATGGATGGTACGTATGCTACTTAAATGCTCGTGCAGGACTTTTTTCTCCTAAAGACACGGCTTTTCAGGCGTGAACCCAGTTTCTTTGGATACTACAGCATTAAGCAAGTCTTACTTTAAACTTAAACACCAAACTGTGAGAGAATTTCTGCAAAACGCTTGCTTTTCAAGTAACAAAATGTTGCTGCAATCACTTACTATGGCAATAAACACGCTTTGCCAGACGTAATTTCAAACCTTGGCCACTTGGGGGGGGGGGGGGGGGGGAATTGGGGATTTTTGGTTGACAAGAGCCACTAGTAGGTATAATTCCCTAATATAAAGCTAAGGTAACTACCACTACTCAGGGTAAGCTGAGGTAAGTACATAGCTAATTCCATATGTGTTAGCTAAATTTCAAAATAACTCTAGCGTTTGGAACTGAATGCTTGTTGTCTAAAGTGACTGGTAAATTCAGATAATCATAATGGCTAAAATTTGATACTACAGAAATTAGCATTACTCAAAAAATGAGGTAATAAAAAAAATTTGTATTTGTTGGCTAAAATTAATGATCTTTTGTTTTCATAACTGAGAGCTTGTTGTCAAGAATTACTGGTAGTTCAGATATTCCAAATAGCTTAAATTTGATACTACAGAAAAATACCAATACTCAGGAAAATTGAGGTAAGTAGTAATTCCATATTTGTTAGCTAAAATTACAAAAATAACACTGGCCTTTTTTGTAGCTGAGAGCTTATTCAAGAGTTACTGGTACTAGAGGTAGTCAGAATTGCTTAATTTGGTACCACAGAAGTTAGTATTACACTGGCAAGAGAGTACTGTGAGGGGTAGACAATTGAAAATCGGGTATATGTTCTACATAATGCCCCTAAAAACATGGTGGTTTAGTCTTGACCCACAGTTTCTTCCGATGCTACAGCATTAAGCAAGTCTTACTTCAAAATCGACTCCAAATTGTGAGATAGTTCCAGTGGCTTTATTATATTGTTGTAACAACACTGTGTTCTATGCTTCCTAACAGTGGTGTAACAAGATATATAGGTAAAGCGAAGCTCTGAGGGCTTGTTTGTTTGTTTTTTGCTGTTGTTGTGGTTTAAAAGTGTTCATGTGAGAAATCACCTCGTTAGATTGTACCCCAAAATTAAGTCACTAAAATTGCTGCATCTGATTACTATGACATTGAAGACTCTTTACTAGATATGAATTCAAAAACTTGCCATTTTTTTGAGCTGCTAAGTGCCACTTGTAGGCTGGCTGAGCAAGATTTGCCGCTTGTTGGTTATCAAGAGCCACTGGTCAATATCTTATAAATTGTTGTTGTTGTTTTCTTTTGTTTTTTAAGTCCAATAGTTGCGGCAAGTGATTACTATGGCACTGAAATCCCTTTACCGTATGTATGTAATTTAACAACTCTACTTTATTTTTTGTAGCTGGAGGTTTAGAATTTAAAATTAATCGTACAACACTACTTAGGTTTATGTAGAAGAAATCTGGAGGCTTGCTCGCCATTTGTGCTCAAGCACACCACCAGTAGTACATCAATGATACAAAGTTCGATTGTGCTAAAAAAACTATTGGACATAAACTAAAACAAATTAATATTAAATGCTACATGTTTGAAGGTTTTACCACATGGGATATTTATCTGACAAATCAATATCCAAAAATTAAATACTACTAGTACTTACCTTCGTACAGCTGATGCAACATGAACCGTTTGGTTAGTGAGTTCACAGTAGATAATACTATAACAAAACTTCAACTACAGCCATAAAATTTTATATGAAGTCTTTAAAAAGAAAACATAATTATAATACAGCTTGAAGCCAAACTTGTCTTCCACATTAAACTAGCTACTACTTGACCATGCTATTATAGTTTTATGGTTGTATATATTATACATATTTCATTTGCTACCTCATTCGTATGTCCCTGCAATATAAGTATAAATCTTAAATTCATTTTACCAGATGCTTTACTTTCAAACCTGTGGAGTTTATTAGTTATTCCTTTAGCTTCAGTAAGCTATAATACAGGAGGAAAATATCAATATGCTATAGTTAAGCTTCAACATAAATAGCAAGTAAGCAAACCTGTATGAAGGAGGGGAGGGGGTCAGAAAGATTTAGCTAAACTGTTCCTTTGAAATTAATATATATCATTTAAGAACTGATTCAGCTCAACCACTACACATTTATTTCCAAACCTAGTAATGTATTTTGTGGCCACCTCATTTTTTATTTATACCTTCATTCATATTATAGATAAGATAGTATTTGAGAGAGTAAACTAATTGAGACATACGTATAATGAAAAGAAAGGATCACTGTGAGGTTGCCCGCCAAAGAGTCGTACGTCTCCGCAGGTTTTATCCTCGGGGTCTGCCACCAGTTTCCAATCACCTCCCGTTATGCCTTAGCTATGTCGTCCCCACTTGCCTGTATTTATAGGTTAGATATAATCCAGACAACCAACAACGCACAGACACAGATACAGAAATGAATAAGAACAACTCACAAACATGGAGTCTCAGCCTATATAGAATGCTGAGACTCCTCCCAGCTAATTACTATCTAGCTATGTGTGGCTATCTGATTGGTCAGACTTCCCGCTCAAATGCACACATCCTACCGCACACATTCCACAAGTGTTCCCATGCAGTTCGCACGGCACCTCCGGGTAGCGATTTTTTAAGAAAGACGTTATGTGCAGAACGGCTGACCCTCACCTTTGACCTCACGCAATGTCTTTGCGCGCGCTCTTGTTGCTAGCTGTCACCTTCGACCTTTGTGGAAAGTTGTCCTTGGTGACCCTGCAAGATTGATTTAGGAGGTGGTTCGTTTTGTTGGCTAGGCTGTATTTGTGCTACA
>WLWI01004239.1_pt1 | contig 12169 bp, 13 predicted proteins | sample 6701501 | NCBI WGS metagenome assembly WLWI01 (sample SAMN12718690, study PRJNA515312) | sponge metagenome | isolation source: marine sponge | host: Mycale hentscheli | place: New Zealand: South Island, Marlborough, Capsize Point | collected 2014-11-01
TCACTCACTCACTCACTCACTGCAGTAGTTTACAACACACACTCACTCACTCACTGCAGTAGTTTACAACACTCACTCACTCACTCACTCACTGCAGTAGTTTACAACACACACTCACTCACTCACTCACTGCAGTAGTTTACAACACACACTCACTCACTCACTGCAGTAGTTTACAACACACACTCACTCACTCACTCACTGCAGTAGTTTACAACACACACTCACTCACTCACTGCAGTAGTTTACAACACTCACTCACTCACTCACTGCAGTAGTTTACAACACACACACACACACTCACTCACTCACTGCAGTAGTTTACAACACACACTCACTCACTCACTCACTCACTCACTGCAGTAGTTTACAACACACACACACACACTCACTCACTCACTGCAGTAGTTTACAACACACACACACTCACTCACTCACTGCAGTAGTTTACAACACACACACACTCACTCACTCACTCACTCACTGCAGTATTTTACAACACACACACACTCACTCACTCACTCACTGCAGTATTTTACAATACTCACTCACTCATTTCTTCTGCTAGCTAAGATGTACACAGCACAGAATCTTTACAGTTTCTTACCCTGCATTCTCCAGAGCCATCCTGGCAAGTATCTGCTAGCCCATTGCACTGACATAGCTCACAATTGAGAGTCATGGAAGACAGAAAATAACCGGGCAAACATTCCTCACAAGAAACTCCAGTGTAAGGAGATGGGCAGGTGCAGTTTTCTTGAGGATTATTGGGAGATGACTCCAAGGCTAACTGGCAAGTATTTGTTCTATTAGAACAGCTGCATTGCAAGCAGCCATTTTGGGAGAATCCAAAGTATCCCTCAGAACACTCAGTACATTTGTCACCAGTCACTCCGCTCTGTATAAACACATCAAATTGGAATATAAAGCTATGCTATAGTATGTCCAAGTTGAGTTGGCGCGACCACAACTGTGGCAAAAGAGGAATGCACTTGGCTAAACTGGAAACCAATTAAGGTCACATGACAGTAGTAGCTCAAAAGCGCGAAAACGTCTGATGCCCACAGCAAAAACGGGGCGGATCTAAGGTGCACATTATTACCGTAAGTTTACTTGTTGAAATGAAAAAGAAGCTATGGCAGTTTCTTCCACGGCTGTATTCAATATATGCTTGGTTATAACTTATCACTCGTAGTTTATCGTTTATATAGGCTTCTATTTGTGCGCTAAAACTGGCTGAAGGTTGCGGAGGGTGATCTGGAGCTACTAATGGTAGCACAAATCTTCAAGGAAAAGAAGCACAGGACTGCAGCTGAACGCCTCCTCAATTAAGTCTGACTGTTGTGTGCTTAAGCGTGTATTTAAACTCTATTCTTATTTTCTTGGTGTGACGAACTTCTGAAATACTCAACAGTAATGTGAAGAATCCAGTACATCACCTACACCTTTAGCTATGGCCACACACATTCCAGTATTACTTTGGCCTTCACACTGAATCATTCATATCATTTTATTCATGATTTTACTATATTATTTTCTATCTACTTATTAAATTTCAATTTTTTTAATTATACAAAAAAATTGACATTATAATATTAATATAATTTTATGATGACATATACAATATATTATATAATTTTATGATGACATGAAATTGTGGTAGCTACAGGCAGCAGTTGAATTTGGAGGGTGGTAAATAGCATCCCCATAACCATAGAGAACTGTACCTATATAGATATGAGGAGTAATGGACAGCTAAAGCATAAATAGTGGCATATAGAGTCTATGATGAATTATATATCTTATTATCTTGGTCAGCAAATTGGCTGAGTTTCCAAATAATTAGGCCCTATTTAAACTGGTAAGAAAATCTGAGTGGACAAACAACCTGTGTTACAAACGTACCTCACATTGTAGCTTGCTCTTGTTTAAGTAGCCTTGAATAGCAACAAAGTCCTGAGCCTAAAACGAACCAGAATGTCGAGCAGAAGGGTAGAAACGAAGTCACCAAGCTACGACTGCTTTTTGTTTACAATTGTCTCTGAGGTACTGCGCACGTGGTCGGCCCGGTTTGAGTGTGTGACTAAATCCCGCCGCGTGTAGCGCGGGAAACGTGTGGTTTTATTTATTCCCATAGACTTTTCTATTGAGTTTTGAAACTGCACTTTCCTGCCAGCTCAGCAGGGAATTTTCTGGACCGCTTCGGCACGAGCTTTCGAATGGTACAAACCCCGGAAGCGTAGCTACTTCCGTTCAAAAGTTATTAACGGTTTTTACCGCGCCAACTCAACTTGGACATACTATAGTGATGTGCTTGAGCACAAATGGCAAGTGAGCCTGTGCACAAGTAATTAGCTAAAGTTTATGATCACAACGGCTACAAACTAACTTTTAGAAATGGACTGAATCATTCTTTTGTAAATTTAGTTAGAAGTGCTTTACCTCATTGTTGAATTACTTAGAGTTAAGAACTAACTTAACTAAGTTTGTAAGACCTTAGTACGTCCTATGGCATTCAGAGACAACATTTCAAAGAAATAAATTGCAGTGAACTAGCTGTCCCGTGGCTAACAATAACCTAGCTAGCACGTCTATTCTCAATTAAGAACGCAAATAATATTCAAGCCAATAACACGTGAGTACAGAAATGATAAATGACTGGCTAAAATAATATGGGTAAGGATCATCACAAAAGGTCAAAGTTCAGGTTTCACTACAAAACAATTAAATTTCCTTAGATGATACAAGGTTGCTAAACTAAAAGTTTAGTGGAAGTATGGAAAGAGTAGACCACGAAGCAAACACAAAAACATGAGGGTCAAAGTACAAAATGACACATGCATGTCCAAATAGATATTTTAACTAGTTGTGTGCTCGTGCACAAATATCGTGCGAGCCTGCCTAGTTAGGTTACATAAAACTACAATATTTTTAGATGATGTATTTTACCTGAAGGAGGTTCTAGCTATTTCCATACTTTATATGTGGATTTTCTACTGTTAGTGAGTGATAGCATGAGTATCCTGTTCTATTAGCTAGGGACCAATAGTACTCGTAAAGCAAATTTAAATAGCATAGGGCAAAGCCGAGTGCCATTTCAATTGTGTTACTCATGCTATTAATCCCGAATCGCACAGTTACCCATGCTATTACATACAAATATATTGCATCATTAGAGGCTCCAAAAGACAACTAATCACTGTTTTTGAATTATTGTTGACTGAGACAAGTGATGTTCAACCCTGAATAGAGAGTGATAGCACACTCTCTGATATTATATATATATATAGTTTGGTCTAATATGTTTGTGTGTGTGCACGTTTTTTTTTAGCAAGTAAACAAAATGGTAAAGTGAGAAGTTAGCTAATTAGTTAAAATTAAACAGGTAAAGGAGAACTGGATCACTTTAAAGTTGCCTACAGATATATTTTTGGATAGAAAGTTGCTACCAGTGTTCTCTATTACTCTGATTTAGTGACGTACTTGACACGCACAAGCTCCGGAGTCATCACAACTGTCATTAACACTGCCTATTCCACAGTTACATCTTGTACAGCCATCGATGGAGAAGTTGAAGAAGTTGGCACGACACTCGTCACACCTTGATCCACCCACACCATCCTTACATACACATTCCCCTGTGGCGTTGTTACATTGTAGAGTTCCATTGTCATGACAATCACACGGCTACAGATGTAATACCTTGTGATATTTTTATAGAAAGACTAGAATCCACACCTTACCATGCACATGCCATTGATGAGATAGCTATTAGTTATGCATTGTTCACACATCGGACCAAAGGCAAAGCTTGGACATCCATCACACTGCCCACTCAACATATCACAAGTAGGAAAGTCAGAAGGACAGGAACACACTACAAGGAATAAAATAAGCCTTGGTTATCACAAGTATATGAACTGACTCTGGTCAAATATACAGCAATTCCAATAATCAAACAACTAGCTATACTATGTCCTATTCAATATTCCATACAGGATGCATTTCAACTTGCAGCTCTTGATTGGTAGCCTCTGCAACATTATGGTTTGATAAAAGGTTCTTATAGTTATGCTGCAATATAACAGAATATACTACGAAGCGATCACATATTTGCATTATTGCTGTTACAGAGGAGTAGGAATTGAAGTAATGAGTTTGGTTAATAGAAAAGATAATACAGCGGTTTCTTTTTATCAAATGAACCAAATATTTTTAGTTTATGCTCTGCGTATGCAAATTCCATTGTAATCACACCAAACAATTCAGAAGAAGCCATTTTTTATTACATAACTAAGCAAATGATTTTTTATATACACAATCATAGTCCATGTCAAGTAAATACTATGTTAAATTATAATTATAGCTATTATGTAAGAGTGTATATTATTGCATAGCTAATATAGCTACTTGGACATATAAAGAAGACAATAAAATGACAAAAAAATAAGACTAAAAAACTGAATCCACCATAATTTAGCTACCAGGCTGGTTCGGAGTTTCCTAAAAACTTTCCCAAAGGCTTGATATTAGCTATTTAATCCTTGCAGAAGTTATTTCGACTGCTCGATTTTGACCAACCAATTTCAACCGCCCAAGTACAATAATGGCCATCACGAGATCAAGATCAGTAAAAGATTAATTGAAACACCCTCTTTTAAGTATTAGTGTGGCTATGGCTACACGGCCTCACCCGTTCCAACGCCCCTGAACTGTTACTATTATAAATTATCAACTACAATATTTTTAGCACCTGTACATTATTGGTATTACTATAAGTTTTCAACTATAGTAATTTTAGCACCTGTACATTATTGCTGTTACTCATATAAGTATCTACAGTATTTTTAGCACAGATTGTTTCCATGGAGAAAGAGGCTATGTACTAATAAATGAAAATACATGATTGGTGTACATAGAAGCAACATGAGTATAGAAATGCTAATACGCTCACCAGAGCAGCCATTCATCGTGAGAAAGGCAGTTAGAGGACATTGGTTGCACTGACGTCCTGTTGGTACAATGAACCCTTGTGAGGTCAATGAGTGACATGGACATTGTCCTCCAGTCGGTTCACACGTGACATTACTTAAGCCACAGTCACAAGCTATAGTCAAATATAACCAGAGTCACATGCTATATAATCACAGTCACTTACATATAACCACCGTCAAATGCTATAGTCTATAACCACCGTCACAAGCTATAGTCACATATAACCACAATCACATGCTATCGTCACACAAACCATAGTCACATGCAATAGTCACATATAACCACCGTCAAATGCTATAGTCGCATATAACCACCGTTACATGCTATAGTCACATATAACCACAATCACATGCTATAGTCATATATAACCACAGTCACATGATCATATGCTATAGCCTAATTATGCCTCACTTATGATAACTAGTTAAATGTTCTTACGAAAAGTTGATCCATAGTATTCCACTGAAAGTTGTTGTGCTTGAATATTGTCCGTAGTAGTATTACTCCTGTACAAACATTATGAAATGATGGGCATGCAAGTAAATCAGTAGCAATACTTACATTAAAGCCTCTGGGCTGATGGAAGCTTGTATGAGTTCTTCAAACTCAGAGAAAGCATTAGGAACAACTATAATAACATCTAAACGTAAATCCACAAAATTGAAAACTATGTCTACAGTGATCATATCTGATGTGAAGTTGAAGTTGTAAGGCCTGCGATCTTCAGCACCCATAGAAATGGCAGCTAAGCACCTTTCACATGATCCGTTGACATCCATAAACAAGTCTTCTATTAGATGATCATTCTGGTGAACAGCCACATCTAACCGACGAGTTTTGGGGGATTTGTTCACATAAAATATCAATATCTGATATTCTCCTGCTCGAGGGAGTGATGAGACAATCCATTGGCCAATGACTCTCTCATTTTCAGGGATACTGAACACTGCATATCCTCTGCCACTATAGCCAGGAAAATCTACAGTGGACGAATTCTGGAGGACTTGAGAAGGAAGTGTCTGCCCACGCATTATAGTTCCAAGTTCAGCTTCCACTCGAATATCAGACAAGGACCGTGCATAATGCCCTCTGGCAACACTTGTATAAATTTCTGTTTCAACTAGGGTGTGAAAGTTGGCCTAAAATTATAGGTATAAATCATAATTGAACATTTTTGGCTTACTTTTAATTGCCAGGTATAGTCAAATAAGATTCTTTATTGTAGCAATATACAGTGCACACAGATTCATGAACTGAGTAATGTAAATGGACTTAGACTCACGCTCAGTGGTGGCAACTCAGGGGTGTTGGCACAATTATTAAAAGGAGGTGGGGTTACTTAGTGGCCACACCCACTGATTACACCTATTATCTCAAATGCTATTTTAAAACCCTAGCTATCTACACCAGTTTTAGTTTCTCATGCAATATGAGTTTGTTTGTTCAGTTTCGGTAGCTTTTGGTATGGTCTCATTTAGTGAGCAATGTCATGTACTTCATTGACCGTCTTTTTTACTGTTCTTGTGCTACTATAATAAGTCAAAAATCTTGATGTTTCTGCCTCTTTGAAATCATTAGTCTGTCCAAGTTGAGTTGGCACGACCGCAAGCAGTAAATGAGGAATGCATTTAGTTCTTAACTGGAAGCAATTCAGTCATGTGAATATAAGCGCAGTAAATGAGGGGATGCATTTAGTTCTTAACCGGAAGCAATTCAGTCATGTGAATATAAGGCAATTAAGCACGCAAACGTCAACATTACACGTGAAAAAGGAGTGGTTACGCAGGTGCACATTAATTCGGTAACTATTGTAAGAAAGAAATTTAGTGAAGTTTATGGAGTTTTTCGTGCGCTATCTAGCTCATCTCGTCTGTTTCAACTATTCTTATGCACAGATAATGTACAGTAGATGGAAAGCGCAAACTGGTGAGGTGTTCTTCTAAAGAGATAAGATTAAAAGCAGTCGATTTTACCTACTGTGTCCCAAGAAATATTTTGATATTCACAGGATTCAGCAGTACAGCACTGTTAACTTGTAACTAAAGTTATTAGACTTTCTTGTTAAATAAAATTATCAATTGTTTCATTTATTTCTTTTTCTGGCCAACTCAACCTGGACAGACTATAGAATAGCTGCATTCATTTCATGTCATGTCAGTGTGATTTATGACAGTTCTAACAGGTTAGATTGCAACTTGCCGATTAGCTAATTATATTTACATTCCGCTGTGTTCAAATGAAAGGGAAGTCTCAAAATATTTAGTGAAAAGAGAGCACTAGAAAGAGAGCAATTAAATATATACTATAAAAAATTACACTAGTCCCAGCTCTACAATGGGCTATGAATATTATTAATATGAACGCGTGTTTATTGTCTGTTAATGTCAACCCTATGCCCAGGGGCATCGGAACAGGTGCGGCCACACAGCCATGGCCGTACCAATACTTTAACAAAAATGGGGTGTGCCTATTAATTTTTCTACTATTTACCGGATCTCGTGGTCATTGTCAAACTTGGGCGATTGAAATCTAGTGGTTGAAATGATTTATGCTGGGATTCAATAGCCATTATCAAGCCTTTTGGAAGAATTTTAGGAAACTCTGAACCAGCCTGGTCCTTTGCTTACTATTCCAAAGCAATCTTTTGGAAAAATAAATGCAGTTCAGATGTCTTTCCAGCAATGTTGGTTTGCAAAATGGCCATTTTTGCACTACTAGGAGTCTTCCCATTTAGTTATTTGCCACACATACTTAAAATTGTTAGAAGAAAATAAAGCTATGACTGCCACAAAAGGTAGGCATTTGTAAGTTCTACATTATGGTGGATTAAGTTTTTCAAAGTTTTGTCATTGTATAGTTTGTTTTATATGTCCAAGTAGCTATATTAGCTATACAATATGCACTCTACATAATTTAATTATAATTTTAACAAATTATTTATTTGACATGAACATACTGATTGTTTATAAAAAATCATTTGCTTTGTAATAATAGAAATCGCTTGTAATGAATTGTTTGGTGTGATTACAGTGCCATTTGAATTTGTTGGATACTCAGAGCATAGACTAAAAATATTTGGTTCATTTGATACAAAAACTTCTATATTGTCTTTTCTATATCAAACTCATTAATTCAATTAAAGAGTGGGTGTGGTTAAGTGGGTGTGGTTATCATGGCTGCACCAATTCGATCTGGCTTCCTACTCCTCTTATGCCATTATATTATATCTTAGGTACGTTAAACTTACCACTGTAGAAAAGGCCGGATTGTTGAAAGCAGAGATACGAATGCTTTGAATATGCTGTACAAGGTAGAAATTAAATGTAAAATATAATTGGAATTGTCAGTGAAAGTCTGTAGCTAACTATAACTAGTGCTATTATTGCAAAATGAAATGTGTATAACAACAACTAGATGAGTTTAATGTTACTATTTCTGACTATACTAGGAGATTTTGTTAGCTCAATAGTATTAAGTTAAACAGGGATGAGGAATGCAAGAACGACTAGACAAGCAACATGCCCAACTTCATATACAAAAAGGTCTTGAAGGTAATGTAAATATTTAGCTAGCTACTGGCACACACCTCATTGTTAAAGTTGGGATGGACAAGGTCCACTGAATTGCTACTAGCAGTAAACTCAACACACATATTTACATCCTCGAGACAAAGTGAGCCATTGGAGGCAAATACAAACTGTGGACCTTCATTAATCTGGACTGTATAGAGTTCTGGAATGGGACTTCTGATATGGAGACGAATTCCAGTCAGTACCAGAGTTGCATCAATCTACAATACAGCAATAACTTAATATTATCAGTCAAACCACAAAGCATAAACAATCAACAACCCCCCATTGAATTGGTGCTAGCTAGTGTATTCAGCATAAATCATTACTGTACTCTAACCTTTAAAGTAAAGTTGAACATAGCAGGGTCGTCTTCATCTTCAGATTGCCACCATGTGCTTAGATTTCCATCAAAGGCAGCCTGAATAGAATGATCTCCAGGTGGACAGGCGGTAGCATTGATAGGGGGCGTGTCCTCCCCACAGGTTGAACTGGCTGTGGCATTGAAGAAAGATGTTGACAAAAATCCTCCTCCCAAGGAGACCGTAGCTGCATTTGCAAAGCTAAGCAGCGTAAAGAGAAAGAAACTAAGGAGAAAAAGGCGCAGCGACATACTACTTCATTAAAAGTTCAGCCCCACCTCCGAAATCGTGCGCTGTGGGTGGCTCTTTACACGAAGTGGGCGCGGCCGCTGTACGGACTGGAGGAGGTGTGGTTTACGTAGAGGTCAAAGGGCAGTGTGACACCCATGAAACTGGACTGAAGCCGGAGGGGTACAGGAGGGCGAGTGTAAGATATGGCTTGTTGCGGCGTGTGTTGTCGTAAGCCTCGTTATAAGAGGCTAATAGACAGTCTCTTTCCAGAAGATATACAGAGTACCAGGCCCGTGCAGGCCAACATGGATAAAGTTGTGTACTTCGCCAAGTCTACTCCTGAAGCACTGAACAGAATGGGGCTCTATTTGTCAGAGAGGCTTAGAAAGAGTTTGAATAGAGACCGTATAGGGTAAGTTTAGTTACACTATGTGAGGCCTGGTGGAGTTCAGTAGCCCCTGGAGTAGTGTGGGTCTTGTATGCAGGCCAATGGTTGTGTGAGTCTGTGTCTAGTATTGAATAGTATTTTTATTATTGAGGCTGAGGCAACATCATCAGGGATGGCATTCCACTTTCCCACCACGTCTATTGGGAAGAAGTTCCTTAGATGGTTGGTTCGGACGCGGGGGCGGAAGAGTGGCGTAGAGTTTTTGTGCTGCATACCTGGCCTGGGATGTGGCGTGAGCAATGAGTCGGGCACAAGAGAGTCGCCTTGGAGAATGCGCCTGCAGAGGCAGATATTTTGCACTAGTCTCCTGCGGGCCAGAAGTGGCCATCCAAGGCTTGCCTTCAGCTCAGATGGACTTGTAGACCATCCGTTGGTGACCACACGAGCTGCGAGATTTTGGCATCTCTCAAGGGCCTGGATGTGGCACTTCTGAGCAGGGTCCCAGATGGGCGAGGAGTAGTCCAGGACGGGAAGAACTAGTGCCTTGTAGAGGTGGTTCAGGCAGGAAGGGCCAGCAAGCCTGAATGACCTGTAGAGGAAGCCAGTTATCTTCTTTGCCCTGGCGCACACATCCAGGTTCCCACTGCTTCATCCAGGTCCCCACTGCTTCATCCAGGTTCCCACTGCTTCATCCAGGTCCCCACTGTTTCATCCAGGTCCCCACTGCTTCATCCAGGTCCCCACTGCTTCATCCAGGTCCCCACTGCTTCATCCAGGTCCCCACTGTTTCATCCAGGTCCCCACTGCTTCATCCAGGTTCCCACTGCTTCATCCAGGTCCCCACTGTTTCATCCAGGTCCCCACTGCTTCATCCAGGTCCCCACTGTTTCATCCAGGTCCCCACTGCTTCATCCAGGTCCCCACTGTTTTATCCAGGTCCCCACTGTTTCATCCAGGTCCCCACTGTTTTATCCAGGTCCCCACTGCTTCATCCAGGTCCCCACTGCTTCATCCAGGTTCCCACTGCTTCATCCAGGTCCCCACTGCTTCATCCAGGTCCCCACTGCTTCATCCAGGTCCCCACTTTGTAAGGCTTTCATGTGCTACAGTTGAGTATGTAGAATCTCACAACTAAGCTGGCAATGTTCCTAGTATCTAGAAAACATTGCTAGTGTATGCTGGCCCTATTTACAAACAATATTTTAACAGAAACAACTTAAATATTTGATAGCTTCAATTTCTGAGTACAAAAGTAATGTCTCTAGAGCCTGTAACAAATAAATAAAATATTAAATATTTTGTAGCTGTACAGTTTTAATGCCTTTTTTATTATATTTTCATATATACATTTAGGGTCGTGTGTAGGTGTGCATGCTAGTTATGTGTGCATATGTTTGTGTGTTTGCTTGCAGGCACACCTGTGTGGCACTACAGATTATGGAACGTATTCTGTCAGAACTTGAACAGGATCACATAAAACTTATAGTGGACAGTTACCTGACAATGCTGCACGTGCTACTAGACTCCTCCCACAGCAGGATGAGAATAATGGCGGCTAAGTCAGTAAGTAGACATGGACTTGTACATACTTCATGTATATATATATATATATATCTATATAGTGAGATAGTAGCTAGGGATAGTGGTATGTTGTGTGTATATATTAGTGAGAGAGTGGCTAGGGATAGTTGTGTGTTGTGTGTATATTAGTGAGAGAGTAGCTAGGGATAGCGGTGTGTTGTGTGTATATATCTATATAGTTGAGATAGTAGCTAGGGATAGTGGTGTGTTGTGTATATATATCTATATAGTTGAGATAGTAGCTAGGGATAGTGGTGTGTTGTGTGTATATATATAGTGAGAGAGTGGCTAAGGATAGTGGTGTGTTGTGTGTATATATATAGTGAGAGAGTGGCTAAGGATAGTGGTGTGTTGTGTGTATATTAGTGAGAAAGTGGCTAGAGATAGTGGTGTGTTGTGTGTCTATATTAGTGAGAGAGTGGCTAGGGATAGTGGTGTGTTGTGTGTATATATATAGTGAGAGAGTGGCTAGGGATAGTGGTGTGTTGTGTGTATATATATAGTGATAGAGTGGCTAGGGATAGTGGTGTATTGTGTGTATATATATAGTGAGAGAGTGGCTAGGGATAGTGGTGTATTGTGTGTATATATATATAGTGAGAGTGGCTAGGGATAGTGGTGTGTTGTGTGTATATATATAGTGAGAGAGTGGCTAGGGATAGTGGTGTGTTGTGTGTATATATTAGTGAGAGACTGGCTAGGGATAGTGGTGTGTTGTGTGTATATTAGTGAGAGAATGGCTAGGGATAGTGTTGTGTTGTGTGTATATATATAGTGAGAGAGTGGCTAGGGATAGTGGTGTGTTGTGTATATATTAGTGAGAGACTGGCTAGGGATAGTGGTTTGTTGTGTGTATATATTAGTGAGAGACTGGCTAGGGATAGTGGTGTGTTGTGTGTATATATTAGTGAGAGACTGGCTAGGGATAGTGGTGTGTTGTGTGTATATTAGTGAGAGAATGGCTAGGGATAGTGGTGTGTTGTGTGTATATTAGTGAGAGAATGGCTAGGGATAGTGGTGTGTTGTGTGTATATTAGTGAGAG
>WLWI01004240.1_pt1 | contig 12168 bp, 11 predicted proteins | sample 6701501 | NCBI WGS metagenome assembly WLWI01 (sample SAMN12718690, study PRJNA515312) | sponge metagenome | isolation source: marine sponge | host: Mycale hentscheli | place: New Zealand: South Island, Marlborough, Capsize Point | collected 2014-11-01
CTTGATGGCTCAACATTCAATACTAAAGCCTGAAAAACCGGCTTTGGCTTCGTTCGCTACGCTCACTTCGCCTAAGCCAAACGAACATCGCTAAAGAAATAAATTACAGACCTCAGGGTACACTACCACAAATTTTGGAATTTCATATTCGCCATGTGCCTGATGGCTCGGTAAGTGGTTATGTCAGTGACAATCTGAGAATCGGCGCACAGATTAATCTAACAGGTCCATTTGGTAATTCATATCTACGGGATCAGCATGAAGGTCCCATCGTAGCGGTGGCTGGGGGAACCGGTCTAGCCCCAATACTATCGATTGTCCGTGCTGCTTTGGGTAAGGCCTCCAATCGACGCGTCCACCTATACTTTGGAGTTCAGGACGAACCAGATATCTACGCTGAGTTACAATTGCAACGATTAGCCCTTAGCTACCCCAACATGAGTGTGGATATCGTGCTATCAGCACCAAGTCAATCAAGTTATCGACGCAAAGGTTATGTACATAGCGCTCTGGCTCAGGACTTTGGCGATTTAGCAGGAGCGAAAATTTATAGTGCGGGGCCATCACCAATGATCGACGCCGTCAGCAAGGTCGGGGTTTCACTAGGGGTGGATTTAGATGATATTCATAGCGATGCGTTTACCGCATCATCCATACCTAAGAAAAAATCGCTGTTTGACCTGTTTAGGCGACGTCAGTAACACACTTTGTAAAAGACTCCATGGGGCAGAGTGGCATGACTAAAAAAAGTTGTGCCACTCTAGATACGGCCCAAAGCTTTTTGGAGTACACGGCCTCCAGACAAAGTAAAATCCGGTGCGCCATCCTGGCGTTTTACAACCGTTTTTTAAGGGTGAATTCACTAAGAACGCGATTAGACTCGAACATGAACTTCATTTAAGAAACTAAACTTCTACAGCTAATCCGCCGGTAGCCACCCAAATTCCCGACTCTTCCAGCAACACAGCCTCTTGCCGTATTTCACCAATTCCATTCTCGAGGGAATCAATCGTTCTTCTGAACACATCCACATTATCCGCATTATTATCAATAGCAGCTTGGAGTTGTTGCTTACGAAAGTTAAGGGTTCCTTCGATGTTTTCGATTCGCTGGCGGGCTTCAATTGCAAGATCACCCCAAAAACCTCGAGTTATCTGGATGTAAGCATAGGTCTCGAGTATTGCAAATGGCATTCCCCAATTCCACAGCCCCCGAATGCCATACCAAATCGGTCCAAGTAGCGCGGCGATAACATTGAACGTCCAAGTAAAGGTAGATTGGCTGCCAATTCGATCAAATTGCTTTTCATAATAAGTGGAGTTCGATGCAACAAATGTCTCGATCAGCTCATGACGAGTTTCCGCACCCACGTTACTCTGAGACGCTTCACCGGTGGAAGTAACTTCGCCATTGGGTAATTTTGTGCTCATGATGTCTCTGTGCCTTCGATTACGGTTTGGAGCAAATCTGCTCTTGTTATCACTCCAACTCGGGTCCCATTACTGTCCTGAATAATCAATGGGGACTCCGAACCGATCGCTTGTTCAATCAACATACTTAAGTTTGCATCCTCATTGAACGTCGGCGCATCATCAGAAATAGCCCCATGAAGAGTTGTAAAGTCTGCGATGGGGGTCATAACCGCATGAGCTCTAACCACCTTTAAACGTGATATTCCCGCCACAAAATCTGCTACATAATCGTCAGCGGGATTCATTACAATTTGCTCTGGTGTCCCTACCTGAACCACCTTGCCGTCTTTCATGATGGCAATACGGTGGCCAATTCGTACGGCTTCATCCAAATCATGGGTAATAAAAACCGTTGTTTTGTTCATTCCCTTCGCTAGCTGCATAAACTCATTCTGCAATTGCCTTCTAATCAGGGGATCCAATGCACTGAATGGTTCATCCATCAACAACACCTCGGGATCAGCTGCGAGTGCCCGAGCCAAACCAACTCGTTGCTGCATACCACCAGATAGCTCGTGAGCGAATTTATTACCCCAACCTTTCAACTCAACCATAGCCAGGGTATTTTCTGCGATTTCTGTCCTTTGGTTTTTACTAACCCCCCTTATCTCAAGGGGCATAGCGACATTATCAATTACCGATCGATGTGGCATCAACGCGAAATTCTGAAAAACCATGGCGATGTGCTCGTTTCGAAACTTACGCAAAGACTCTTGATCAATGGCCATAACGTCCTGTCCATTAACCATGATTCGACCCGCAGATGGTTCAAGTAATCGATTGATGTGTCTCACCAAAGTCGATTTTCCGCTACCAGACAAACCCATGACACAGAAGATCTCACCGCGTTTAATGTTAAAACTTACATTGGAAACACCGACTACGCAGTTATACTTTTCCAATATTTCGTTTTTCGATCGCGCATTGGTCCGCACATCATCGAGAGCTTCTTGCCACCGGTCTCCGAAAATTTTCCATACATCTTGTATTTCGATGGCGTTTTCCTGGATATCTGCACTCACAGTAAGCTAAACCTCTTCATTGTGGATCATTGTTAGACACTCGTTATCTCGAAGTCGTTATCAATAGCTCTGCTTTTCACCTATCTCTACCCAAACTTACCATTCCAAGTACTACCCGGGGGTTCATTAAAAGTTGGGTAGGAGCAGTGTCTGAAGTTCACAAAAAGTGGAGAAAGGCGGCCTATAACAATAAGGCCCTCTCAAGCCCTAGGGGTCACTACCAAACAACCCTTCAACAGAAAATCTGAACTCGCCGTTGTCTATCAATCCGACTGTCCCTGTACTTATCGCGGAAGTGACAAGGTGAACTGCTATGGATCTAAGAAAAGACCGCTACCAGTTTCGGGCTTGCGAGAAAGCAAGAAAGGCATTCGCAATCATCCAATTACTAGAATGACGGCAAATGCCTTTGTAAGAAACAATATAGAAAGGAGTCGCTAGTTACAGACCCAACCAACCATCAACACGTTCCCCATTCTCAGCAACCCACTGTTTCAAGACTTCAGCAGGATCTCGGCCATTGCCTGCAATCTCAAATGCCCAACCACTGACATCCGCTGTAGTCAATGCAATATTTGCTAATAAGTCGGCAATCGCTGGCGAACGTTCGCTCAGGGATTTCGAATAAGCAATCTGGATTTGCTTGGTTTTGTCTTCCGTCATTACTTTCGACTTTTCAAACCAATCAGCATCAGCAGCGGGTTGAATCATGATGTATTTTTCAGGATCGAACGCAGGTTCTTCTAATGCCACAATATCGTGCATAAACCAGATTGCATGGGGTGCATAACAATAAAACGCATATCCCTGCCCTTTACTGATCGTGTCGGCCACGGTTGCCACCATAACACTTTGCTCGGCACGAATTGGCTCCATAAAGTCCATCAAGCCATAGTCTCGAACCTTAACTTCATTAGCATTGGCAGAAGCCCAACCCGGAGCACCGATCCAAATCTCGCCTTTGCCATTTCCGTCGCCATCCATCAACGCAGCAACCTCGGGTCTCGCTAGGTCGAAAATTGAAGTTACGTTGTTGGCTTCGGAAAACGCCTTTGATACGCAAAAGTTCTGCTTGCCATCGTAGGGATTCTGACTTAGTGCAACGGTGCCCTTCCCATCGACATATTCTTTAGTGAAATTTTCTTGGTTAGGTAACCAAACATCAGGGTGTACGTCAATGTCACCTTTCCCCTGATCCATGCCTTGAAAAATGGTCGCATTAGTGCCTGGCACCAAATTAGCTTCGCCACCAATTTTGTCGGTAACAACAACTTGGATAAGGTGAGCGATTGCCTGAGCTCCTGTCCAGTTCGGTGCACCGATGTTCACCTTTTCTGCAGCCAGGCTCATGGATGTCGACATCGCTAAACTCGCGGCAACAACAGTTTTAATTATGGTTTGATTCATTATTTTTGTTACTCAATGTTGATAGAAAAGGATTGTCAAAAAGATACTAACACTGCAACGCCGAACGCCAACACCGTTAATAGCTACTTTTCGCCGTGTAATCTTCTTAATTTTGCAACTTTCGTGACGAAGTAAAAATAAAAACCACCTACCCCCTACTTCCCAGGGGAAGTGCATCACGGTTCATTATTGTCAGCGGAATTGATATATTAATTGGCAATCAAAATCGCCGTGTTTATCGCTGACTCAATTCGCCGGAAAAATTATTATGGAAGCGTTATCATAAGTCAAGCAAATACTTTTATGTGCAAAAGCTCAATGTAAGAAGCCCACACAGCTTTTATTCATAAATCAGCTACCGATTAGCTCCGAACTAGTGATTTAGCTTAGAATTCGGAGTTTTAGCATCACCAAATAAAACGATTGAAAGGAAAAACCAGATGACTGACTATAAACTTACCTATTTCGACATGAACGCTGGGCGAGGAGAGCCGCTTCGTATTGCGATGCACATCGCCAATATTCAATTCGAAGACGTGAGATGGACATTTTCAGAATTTAGTGCCAACAGAAATTCACTCAGATTTAATGCGGTTCCCACCCTAGAGATCGATGGAGCCGCTTTCACACAATCGAATGCACTCTCTCGCTATATCGGAAAAATGGCCGACCTCTACCCGAGCGACCCAGTGCAAGCTTTATACTGTGACGAAGTATTGGAGGCATTGGAAGATCTCTCGCACCACTTAGTTCAAACCTTTGGCTTGGAGGGTGATGAATTTAAGGCAGCAAGAGAGAAATTTACAGACACCCGACTAACCACATTCACAAAAGGGTTTGAAGAGCTACTTAGTAGAGGTGGCGGAAACTATTTTTCCGATAACCGACTAACCATTGCTGATCTAAAAATGATGGTTACGATAAGAAGCTTTCGATCAGGAAACCTTGACCATGTTCCCGTTGACTTTATTGATAATTTCACCCCTTCTCTGGTTGACTTTCAAAACCGTATAGAGCAACTCCCTCAAGTCGTCGCGTACTACGCTTCCATCAAGCAACCTTAATCGTCTTCCGTGCTTGTTTCCCCAAGGCTTGTTCTGAAACCTCTTTTTGCACAAGCAAGCTTTGAGATAGCCAATGTTGATAGGTATCGCTGGATCAGTCAGTTCCATCTACATCGTTCAACATTGGCACTTTGCACTCCCCAATTCAGTTCACGTTAAGCAGTTTCTCATAGAGCTCGAGCGCCTTTCCATCACACACTGTCTCACCGTATTTCTGGTAACCGAGCTTTTGATATAAATGCCTCCCTCTGGCATTGTGAGGAAAGAAATCTAACCATATACGGGTTCTTCCCAAGGTCTCTTGACAGTACGTTTCCATTGCAAGCATCGCCAAACGACCAATTCCCTTTCCGGATTTCGTCACCAAGATTCGACGGCATTCAACGCTGATACCATCTGGATCCAAAATGAGCGATAAATATCCCACCATTTCATCTTCCCAATAAATGGATAAATAGGTCCCATGCGCCGACTGCATATCAGTAAGATGATCTTCCCGACTCTTCGGGGTCAGAAACTCAACCGCATCCGACATCCGTTCCATCAACATCAACGACTCTAGTTCAGTTAAGGCGGTGGAACGCAAAGTTAGCTTCGACATGTTTATCTGAGTCTCCTATTAGAAAACAAACCCTTTGAGTTAGGACTGCATACTGGAATTAGTCGCAGTCAATAACCGGTTATCTTACTTTTAGATCAATAATCCCAACTGTGTTCTATGATAAACACGAGAGATGCCCAAAAAGGCCACTGATCAGTTCAAAGCGCCGTGTGCACCACCGCCCGGTGTCTCAATCACAAACACATCACCAACTTGGAGCGTGATTTGATCTGTTCCACCGAGCTTAGTCACCGAGCCATCCTTATGCTCTACGCGATTGTTACCCACAACACCAGCTCCCCCCCCATTAAGGCCATAAGGAGGAACCACTCGGTGGCCTGAAATGATATTCGCTACCATTTCTTCACGGAACTCCATTTTTCGGACAACGCCATTGCCACCTTCATTCACACCTTTTCCACCCGAGTTTTGTCGGATCTCGAATGAATTCAGAATCACAGGGAATCGCCACTCTAGGACTTCCGGGTCAGTGAGGCGAGAGTTTGTCATATGACTGTGTACCGCATCAGTACCCGCATGATCTTTGGTCGCGCCCGTACCGCCACATATGGTTTCGTAGTACTGATGTACATCATTGCCCCAGATAAAGTTATTCATTGTTCCCTGTGACGCCGCCACCGCATTAATGGCTCCAAACAACGTATCTACAAGGTACTGAGATGTCTCCACGTTACCCGCAATCACCGCTGCGGGATATTGTGGATTGATCATGGAGTTATCCGGTATGATGATGTCCATCGGTTTGAGACAGCCTTCATTCAAAGGGATATTGTCATCGACCATGCAGCGAAAAACATACAGCACCGCAGCACGGACAACGGCTGTGGGAGCATTGAAGTTTCCGGGGTGCTGATCACTGGTTCCTGTGAAATCAACCACCGCACGTCGGTTTTCTTTATCAACCTTGATCGCGACGGAAATTTGGCATCCATCATCCATCTTATAGGTGTATTCACCGTCTTCTAGCACACCCAAGACCTGCCGAACGGACTCTTCTGCGTTATCTTGAACGTGGGACATATAAGCATGGACCGTTTCAACGCCATAATGGTCCGCCATGTTCACGAGTTCTCTCGCGCCTTTTTCACAAGCAGCAAGTTGTGCTTTAAAATCAGCAATATTCATGGTCGGGTTTCTCGCTGGCCACTGCCCCGAAGACAGTAATGCACGAATTTCTGCCTCCCTAAAGTGGTCATCTTCCACCAGTTTAAAGTTATCGATGACCACTCCCTCCTCCTCGATACTGCGAGAGTCAGCAGGAGCCGACCCCGGCGTCTTACCCCCAATGTCTGCATGGTGTCCCCTTGATGCGACATAAAAAAGCAATTCACCGCCAGTGGTGAAAACCGGCTTAATGATCGTCACATCAGGTAAGTGTGTTCCGCCATTGTAAGGCGCATTGAGAATGTAGGCATCCCCGGGAGAAACATCTCCGGCCCGTTCTCGGATCACTGTTTTGATGCTCTCCCCCATGGAACCAAGGTGTACCGGCATGTGAGGCGCATTGGCCACCAACGCACCCTTTGGATCAAAGATGGCGCACGAAAAATCAAGTCGCTCCTTAATATTCACTGAGGCTGCGGTGTTCTCCAATACCGAACCCATTTGTTCAGCAATGGACATAAAGAGATTATTAAAAATTTCCAACATCACTGGATCCACATCCGTTCCAATCGCTCGGGATTCTTTGCGTTCCAGATAACGTTCTAGGACTAGATTGTTGTCGCCAGTCAATACACCACGCCAGCCGGGCTCGACCACTACCGTCCCGGTTGAATCCAACATCACCGCCGGTCCATTAATGGGCTGATCCACCACCAATGACTCACGACGGTAAAACGGTGTGGACAACCATTCACCGTCCATATAGCAGAGTTTCACTGTTTCAGCTTGATTAGCTGCTTCCAATGATGAATTCGCTTGATTCAGCACTTTGGAAGACTTTGCTGTAGAAATCACTTCAACTTCCACAGATTCAACAATCAGGTTCTTTTCAGGGGAAATAAATCCAAACCGCATTTGGTGGATGGATTCGAAATGAGCTTTCACAGATACTAAGTCGGCTTCTGGCACAACCAATGCTGTATCCGACCCCTGATATCGAATATGAAGCAAATGTTTATAAGATAAATCGTCACAAACCTCTCCCTGAAGTCGCAATTCTTGGATACCGTCCAGCTGTAATTTGTTAAATTGATCCGCTAATTCTGCTAACAGCACATCATTTAGTACCTGCTCAATCGCGAGTTGGCGATCCACCACCGTGTCCGCCAAGCCCATTCCATAAGCCGATAAGACCCCCGCATAGGGATGAATCAGAATGGTTTTCATCGCCAACGCGTCAGCCACCAAACAGGCATGCTGCCCACCGGCCCCACCAAAACAACACAGCGTGTACTCGGACACATCATAACCACGCTGAACTGAAATCTTTTTTATCGCATTCGCCATATTTTCCACAGCAATCGACAGGAACCCTGCCGCCACCGCTTCAGGTGGTCGATGTCCCCCGGTGTCGGCTTCAATTTGCTGAGCCAAGTTCGTGAACTTTTCCGTTACAACATCGTGATCCAAAGGTTCACTCCCGCCGCTACCAAAGACCTTTGGAAACAGATCCGGCTGCAATTTTCCTAACATCACATTGCAATCAGTGATCGCCAAAGGGCCGCCGTTTCGATAACACGCGGGGCCGGGATAAGCCCCCGCAGAATCTGGCCCGACTCGATACCTTGCACCGTCAAAATGCAAAATAGATCCCCCGCCGGCGGCCACCGTGTGAATTAACATCATCGGCGCTCTAAGCCTCACACCTGCGACATGAGTCTCAAACGCCTTTTCGAATTCACCATTGTAATGGCTCACGTCAGTGGACGTCCCACCCATGTCGAATCCGATGATATTTTTAAAGCCTGCGGTTTCCGAAACCCGCGCCATACCAACGACGCCCCCCGCTGGACCAGAAAGAATCGCGTCTTTACCCTGAAAAAAATTGGCATCCGTCAATCCACCGCTGGAGCGCATGAACATGAGCTTACCGCCGTGGCCCGATAGGCCATCCAATTCACTGGCAACCTGATCCACGTATCGACGCAAAATCGGAGACAAATAGGCATCCACAACTGTGGTGTCTCCCCTTGAGACCATTTTCATTAATGGACTCACTTCATGGCTAACCGAAACTTGAGTAAAACCCACTTCCTTCGCCCAGAGCGCAACCTTTGACTCATGTTCTTGGTATCGATATCCATGCATGAAAACGATGGCGATACACCGAATTCCTTTATCGAAGTAAGCTTGCAAACCCTCTCGAGTCGAAGATTCATCAAGCTCCAGAAGGACAACGCCATGGGGATCAACTCGCTCTTCAACCTCGAGTACGTCGCAATACAACATTTCCGGTAAATCGATGTTAAGCGCGAAAAGGTCCGGCCTTGTCTGATAACCGATTCGTAACTGGTCCTTAAATCCTTTGGTTGTTGCTAGCAGCGTATTTTCCCCTTGTCGCTCCAATAATGCATTAGTCGCGACAGTGGTACCCATCTTTACGGCGGCAATTTTTTCACTGGGCAGTGCTTGGTCACTTTCAATACCCAAAATGTCACGAATTCCCTGTATTGCAGCATCTTTGTACTGCTCTGGGTTTTCTGATAACAACTTATGGGTCCGTACCTCGCCATTGGGCTGACGGGCAACGATATCGGTGAACGTGCCACCTCTGTCTATCCAGAACTCCCACTGTTCTTTCTTAGAGACTAGGCTTATCGCGTCTGCATTGTTCATAAACTACCCCAGAAAATATCATTCAAAAATGTGATCAAATAGAAGGTATCGCAATACCTAGATGAAGTACCAGACAGGAAAAATTTTTCGGAGTCTAACCTGAAAGATGAGAATATAACCAGATCAATATGGTGAATTTCCTAAGTGGTCCTGGATTGATCCAAAGGATCCATTGATTGGGGCTCTTTAAGGAACAAGGGTAGCCAGTTGACCCTGTAGCTACTACAGGGCTTAAAATTCAAGTATTTGTCTTTCCAGCACTCGAGGCCCATAGTCTAAATTCATGCGAAAACTTTCAGCACTGCTTCTTCTAACAATCTCCCTAACTGTAACGCAATACGCCAGCGCATCCGATTACAGTGGCCAACAAACCAGAGAGATAAAATCGCTCTCCGCAGATGATATCGATGATCTGCTAAATGGCCGTGGATGGGGATTGGCAAAATCGGCGGAACTAAACGGTTTACCAGGCCCAGCTCACCTACTAGAGTACAAAGAGGATCTGCGTCTTTCTGCCTCTCAGGTTCAAAACATCAGCGACCTATACCTAAAGATGCATCTGCGTGCAAAGAAGTTAGGAAAAGAATACATTGAGCAGGAGCAGTTCCTCGAACATTTGATTCAAAGCCCCGATATTACTCAAGAACAGCTGGATTCAGAATTAAAGAAGTCTGCGCTAATTCTTGCCGACCTTCGTTTTACTCACCTAAGCGCACATCTAAAAACACCTGACGTATTAACCAAAGAGCAAATTGAAAGATATAACTCGCTAAGAGGTTATGGCGCCAGCGACCTCTGTGAAAACCCACCGGAGGGACACGATCCAGACATGTGGAAGAAACACAACAACTGTTCTTAAAAACCGATCTTGAAGCCTCCAATATTTTTAACCCACGAACGGTGAGTATTATGAAGAATCAAATAAATTTGTCGTTTTGGCAATGTGTTTCCACATGGAAACGCAGCGCGAAAAATACAGTATGGTGTCTGGTTGGCTGTTCCATTGGCGACTTTGGTACCATCGCCTTTTTTCAGCTCACCGCAATACCTTGGCCGACGATAGCGATTATGTCACTCGCAATTATCAATGGGCTACTCACCAGCATTGCACTCGAAACAGTGATTCTAGCTAAAGACGGAATGAACTTATCTCGGGCATTCAAAACCGCTATTGGTATGAGCATGATCTCTATGATTGCGATGGAAGTCGCGATGAATATGACAGATTGGTATTTAACTGGCGGCGCAATTTTGGTTTGGTGGGTCATCCCCATTATGTTGCTGTCCGGGTTTCTCGTGCCATGGCCGTACAACTACTGGAGGTTAAAAAAATGGGGAAAAGCATGTCATTAAAGATGATTGTAATCAGTTTCGCTCTGATGACTATGAGTGGCATAACGATGGCTGATCAACACCGAAACTACGACTCCTCTATGTTGGATGCTGGTAAGCAACTGTTTCAGGCTCATTGCGCGGTTTGCCACGGCGTACTAGCGGAAGGCACAGTAGAAAACTGGCATCTGCGAGATGAAAATGGCAAGTTTCCGCCTCCTCCTCTCAATGGTACAGCGCATACCTGGCATCATTCCGTTGGCAGTTTGTTTAATACCATCAAAAACGGCACTATTTCCATTGGCGGCAACATGCCTTCGTGGAAAGACAGGTTATCTGATGACGAGGTTTTCTCGGTTATCATTTGGTTATCGTCTCTGTGGCCGGAGGCAATCTACCAAGCGTGGATGGAGAGGAATAACAGTTGATGCTAACCCGAGGGAAATTGGCAAAAAAGGTCGGATGCAACATCGAAACCATAAGGTATTACGAAAAAATTGGCTTGTTACCCATACCCAACCGTGGAGTAAATGGTTATCGCCAATACGACGAGGAACACCTAAAGCGACTGCGATTCATTCTGAGGGCAAAAGAACTAGGGTTTTCTGGAGATGCCATTAAGAATTTGATGAAAATTACCAATAACATTGACGACTTCACCAAAGCGGAAGTCAAAAACCTAACCGAAGCCCACATTTCCGATATCTCGCGGAGAATAGACGACCTCCGAAAGCTAAAAAAAACGCTGATTTCATTTTCCAACCATTGCGATGGTTCCAATGAAAGCGCTGAACACTGCCCCATCATCAACTCAATCTATAACAGCAGTGAAACCCAAGTGAAACCCAGATGTAAATAAATTAACAAGAACCTAAGGACATGTAACAATCTAAGCCTGATCTGGAAATTTACCAGTCCAGTTTAGATATAGGCTGGCAGTGCATGAGACCGGATTCTGCACTGAACAGCCAGTCAATACCGCCTTGGATGTTGGGAAATTAGGAGCGCAGCAAGTAATTTTTCCGAGTGTAACAATTTGTTAGATTACGCCTGCTCGATTCTTGTAATTTTGAATCCAAAACAATAAGTCTCCATAATCTCGTAGCTGCAATTGGTATTCGTGTCGTTGTCGAAAATTCATAGCATCCTGTGAAAAAGACGACGTAGTGATAAGCATTGCACTATTTACTTGATAATCACATAACGTACCATAAAGGTTTCGAACAAGATCAACTCCAACAGTCCTATCTTTTCTGTACCTTTTCGCCTCGACCAAACACAGTATTTTACCTAGTTCCGTACCTAATACGCCAACATATCTTTTCCACCATCTCTAGTGGCTTTTGATTGTGCAACCCTACGTCTGTAACTTTGATTTAGGTTGAGTCATTATCGTCGTTCCACACGATATATCGCTTGTCGGCATTGCTCCATTCATCGTCAATCTCGACGAGGATGGCACTGACAAG
>WLWI01004242.1_pt1 | contig 12167 bp, 13 predicted proteins | sample 6701501 | NCBI WGS metagenome assembly WLWI01 (sample SAMN12718690, study PRJNA515312) | sponge metagenome | isolation source: marine sponge | host: Mycale hentscheli | place: New Zealand: South Island, Marlborough, Capsize Point | collected 2014-11-01
ACCCCAAGAACAAGTAATTACTCCACTGGGTGTAAGAGGGGGGGGGGGGGGGGGGGGGAATATTACCTTAACCCACATTCCGTTTACTTTAATGCATGTCCTATGTGGCAACAAGTATTAGGCCCTGTTCAGTAAATAATAAATCACAATTCGACCCCAAGTACTGTATGCTGTACCTTGATGTCTCTGTGGATGATGGGCGGCTTCTGAGAGTGCATGTGCGCCACAGCCGAACATGCAGCGTAGAACACTCGGAGGACCTGGCCAGGTGTGAGGTGAGTGCACTTTAACACGTCCTCCATCTTGCCTCCTTCACACATGCACATACAAATAACAACATTCCTGATTTATGAATCATAATCTACCATTTCTAAACATATTAATCTTCACACTATCTCTGGCTAATATTTTAAAAATACACAATAAAGCCAACCCCTCCGTCCCTTAATGTAGAAGGGCTTATTTAAGCTCTAGTGTTTGGCTAATCAGAACACTGAATAGCTACATAACATATGAATATAGTTGATACAAACCGTAGAGTCCTTTTTTGGTGCTAATAAGTAAATTGCACTGCGAATACTTAAGTGTAGCTCACTGCTTTGAGGTTGGCCAAGTTACAGAGAATATACTGTTCAATACTTTTCACTATACTCTACTTGTCACAGGGATTTTTTTCATCAGTTTACATGTACCTACATATGTATGTACCTACATTACTCCTACAAATACATCTAGCTATCCTATGTAATACAATCATTAGTGAAGATTCTTGGAATACTGCAATTGTTGATGACCTAAGTTGAGTATATTTACAATTGATCACTTCCTGCCACCTGTGCAAACATAAATTGCTAACGTAGCAGTTTCTATTACACTATATGACCCTCTCATCTATGCTATATGCACACTATGCACACACATACACACCACACCCAACATACTTACACGCACACACACAAAAACAACACACATGCACACACCTACACATATGTATACACAACACATGTGCTTACAGAAAACAATCATACATGCACCAGCACCAGCACTATCAGGAGTACTACACACCACAGCTGGTGCTGTAAGGAGGACAGATGGTCCACATGTAGTGGAATACTTGCAAGTCAGAACCACGATACAATGACACATGCATTTAGACATCAACCACACATCAACTCCAGATTGAATGTAATATGGACCCAACAGTATTTCAATATAATGTATCTGTGTTATTGATATACATGTATATATATATATATATACATATACTGATACGTGTGTATGTGTGTATATGTGTGTGTGTGCGTATATATATAAATGTGTGTGTGCACTTGGAAACAAGTATTCCCATCAACAGTTAACTCCAAGGCCAAGAGAAATGAAATACCTACAGTGTATTTAACTTTTTCTTAAAAAATGAGGCGAGACGTACAAAATTCAAATAGTCAAAGGAGCATATAATAAAGATAGAGATAACCAGCCCACTGCCAAACATTCTCCCATTGACCCTGGATCGCTTTACAGTTAATGTAAAGTGCATAGTTTAAAGGTCCCATCCATTCTGACTCAGCACAATTCAGACCACTTATCCCCAGAGGAAGAAGACATGACATGCCACATTACTGCCGGGGAAGTTCCGCAAGAGCAGTAAAGGAAGTCTGAAGTGTCTGTGTTGACATAGATACCTCTAATCGGATGGGAAACTCTCGACACAATGGAAATGGATGTCCATATATATACAGTGCATGGTATTCCACACAAACTAAACACTTGCACTGTACACATGTTTTTAAAACTAGGGCTAAATACATAATAATTACTACAGGATTTCTATGTATTTAACAACAACAAAAATGTGTAAACTTAACCCAATTATGTAAATCTGCCATTGGAAGTCTTTACACAGCACAATTGTAATGCAGTGATTCCGATTCCAAATAGAGAGGGGAAAATAAGATGACTAACTTTTAACAGCTGAAGAAGGTTGTTAACTTATGCTAAGAGTGTGTAAAACAAGCCAGCTGATCAGCGCTTCATTAACTCCTTTAATTCTCACAGTTTTGGAAGTATGGCAGCCAGGCAGCTGAAGCTCTAATTAAGTATATCATCAAGTTCAGGGTATCTCGATTTAAAATGAACACATTGGTTGCTAGCTGTGACAAACCCTTCTACTTTATTTACTAACTCTAAACACGCCAATCTACAAACAAACAAACATACCCACTCTCATGACTCATAAATTAATCTGCATATATATTTAAATGCAACATACACTTATACACACAACACACGCACACAAACACACACCACAAGACACACAACACACACAAACCACCCCTCCATACCTGAGCAGAGGTCGGTTTGAATAAGGAACTCTGCACTTCCATGAGAAGTGTGGGATGGAGGAATACCAGCAGACGCCACATAGTTAATGATGTGTGGGTGGTCTCGCAATTGTTTCTAAAATCCAACAATAAAAATTAATACTATAGACTTGAATCAAGACGTCTAAATTACTAAAGAAAACCAGCTATAACAGACGTTGATTCACTATTAATAAATGTTCCAATGGCTAAATAAACGATATTCTCGTAGTCTTATCCCATTCTCTGAACCAAGCTCAGCGTAAGGAATATAAACAGAGAATGGAAGAACATCCACACCTCAAGCTCAACTCACCAAGTAGGCTATTTCTCTCTTCACCACCTTGACGTTCTCCTTGGAGACCACTTGCCTCTACACAATCACCACAAACATTAACACAACATCCAATGGGGCGGCTCAAGAGGAACTCAATAGGAAGGAGAGAATAACTGAGGAAATGCACTGGGAAATAATAAACATCACCTATTCCTGTAGGTTCATACTTAATAACAATAATAATAATAATAATAGTAATAATAATAGTAATAATCATCATAATAAAATGGGATTTAGCTTACTTGAACTATAATTGACTTATATAAAAAAGCTAAATGTTGATTGCTCTATTGCAAGCACAGAACAAGGAAAATCAATGACGTGTACTGAAATGATGAAGTTGAGGAGACTCTCAATACAATAAGTCATTCACCACTCATGAAGCATTATGAGAGTTACATTCAATACCCGGCTCTATAGTGCTTCACTCAGTGAGAACATCAATTCACTCATTCACTGCATACAATATATATATATATATAGAACTAACCTTGAGAGCGTACTCAATTCCAGTATGCGTGTCTTGAGCAATGAACACATAGCCATAGCCACCTACACCACACACACACATACACACACACACACACACACACACACACACACACAAACATACATTGACACACACACATAGACGCATTTTGAATATCTATTCCAGCAAATTAATGAACATTACTCAATATCAGCACAATAACAATAACATCCTGTGATAAGCCTAACAAGGTACCAACCCTAGAATAGGTAAATCCCTACCTTTTTATTCTGACAGTGAATGTATGCTTCTATAAACTCTATCCATGCACATGCATTGTTGCACATACTATAGAATCAGCCCTATGAAACTGGAGTACTTAAACACACACATCACACACACACACACATCACACACACACACACACATACACACGCAACAAACAAACACACACATCAGACTCATACCCCACTACACATTCCCAGCATATTGCATGAACCATTCTTCAATCAAAGAAAGCTTTCCAATATAAGTCTGAATATGAACAATCGCCATGACCACAAGTTCCTGGCACTATAGGTCACAAGGAATACTGGAGAAGTGATTTAAACCCACACTCTATAGAATTGCATAGTAAAGCCATTCCAGCTGAATAGAATACCATGTCAATTGGAGCAAGGTGTTACAATAAGCCACTCTTAGGCCCTTCAATAGGCCAATGTAAATATTTGGTTCTCACTGGCATAGTAAAGTTTTTACAATTAATATAATACAATAATGAACAATTAAATAGAAACTCACCTTCTGCTATAACTTTACGAACTTTAAGCTTGCTTTCTCCTCCGAGATCCACAATCTGCCCCACAAATCTACTAGCTGCTTCACTTATACCTTTGTCACTTCCACCATATCCCAGGTAACTTAGAGCGGAGCTGAACGGGTTAGACATTCCGTTAAAGCGGGCACTACCTCAAAGCCCACCAACTATACAGCCGATCACTAGACCGGTCACTTTAAGCCTAAGACTAGCAACATACATACAAGACCCAGTAGCTCGAAAAACTCGAACTCCTTTATTTATGTTTGGATTTTTCATCCATCGATTTCGGATAAATAGACAACGTAATTTTTACACATTATTATGACATCATTGCGAGATGCTGGTAAGGTGTCATCAACCGCATACGTTCATGATATGCGTGCATGAGAGCTAACGTTTAGGAAAACTAATCTGTTGCAGTTATTAGCCAAGTATAGGTTACACCACTACGTGCAGGTTGGTACGGGATTTACACAACAAAGGGCTGAAGGCCCGAGGATAGAGTAAATTTCTCAGACTCGTAAGGCACTTAAAGTGATATTTAGCTACCTTTGCTATATGGTCTCCACCACCAGTATGAACCAGAAGCTTGGAGTCCTGCAACACTTATTATTCTCGTATGTTGCTATCGGCAGCAAAAGTAGAAACTTGTGGAGATTACTTTCTTCAGACGTTTTTCACAAAAAAAATGCAGTTGTTAACTTTTACTACTCTTGCTGGGTGGTCCCTCTTCGTTGTAGTCATCTACACTCTTGGAGTTATGTTTCCTTGCTTTGTTCTGTTTGGAACTATTAAACTTTAAATGATGAGATTTGTGCACTTGACAACAAAATCTAATGCACTTGTACTGCCACTAAAAGAAACACATGCCGGAAGGGCATCAGGTCCCTCAGCTCAGCTATGTTGCCTAAAAATCGTTCTCCACATTTTTGCAAACTACTTGTACATTGGTCATCGTCATGTGTCATTAATCCTGCCAACAAATGACACGTCGTTTCCAATCTAACTCCATGTAATACTCCACATAGCACAGTTGCATGAACCTAGCCTGACACCAATGGATGGTTATGTAGTGGCTTAGTTTTTACTACTTCACACTTTAATTGTGAGTGTTTTCCCTATAAGTGACAAATTTTCACACTTTACTTTGATTCCCCAAACTCCAAACAGTTGTCCGATATTATTTTTGATTGGCAGCCATCTTGCTTTACAAATGCATTTCATGAGGGCTCCTAGGCTAAAATTCTATAGTAGGCCCTAAGGAACAAACATACAAAATTTTATGCTTTTGTCCAATGGAAACTGGTAAACTTGCATAATGACCCTAAGCCACCTGACTATAAATGGAAAAACATTCTTTCAAATTCTTATTTTTAATGTTTTGATCTGAAATATGTAATAAGGTGTTTTGGACTCCAATGTTGAAGGTATGTCACTCTTTGGGACTATCTGAAGGGAACTTTGATCTAGCAAGGTAGAAAATTGCCTTTTCACAATTGGCTGGTTACAGATGGATAGAAATTTTCTAAACTAGAAAGCTAAATTTGCTATGAATCTGGAGTTTGAATACATGTATCTCGTTCTTCTGTGTAAGCTCTTTATTACTCTATTAAAAATCACTGGTCCGTTTACATTGCATTCATCTACATAGTAATTGTTGCTGTCTTTAATGGAGCTGCTGAAGGCACCATAGACCTCCAGCCTCATGGAGTGGAATATGCCTGTCCTGGTACAAATCTTTCCAGAACCCTCACCTGCAATGTCTCTAATGGGACACACACAGAATGGAAAGTTACAGATCGAGAAAATACTGTTAACACCTTTCAATTTGTGACTGTATATTCTGCTGGTAAAACTCTAACAGATGGAGTCAGACTGGTAGCAACTCTCATTTCAGTATCAAGCAACAGTTTGCTATCAAAATTAGTAACTAGTGGTAGAAGTAACTTACTTCCAATCACGGTACAGTGCTCAGTTGGATCAGTAGTATCAGAGTACATCCTCACTTTTAAAGGTAAGAAAGAGAAAGAAAAGATTAAACATGTTATCAGAGCTGAATGAAACCTTGTCACTTTCAGAACCACCTGATCCAGTAACAAGCATTTCCATAAGCAAGAGTGAGGAAATAGGCAGCGACTACATCCTGTGCTGGCAGTCTTCAAATAGCATGTCCAGATTAGCAGACAACTACACCATTATCATCGTCATTGATGATAACACTACTCTGCCTTCTCAGACTTACAGTACTAGTACTTCCTGTCTCCATTTGAACCTGTCCTCCTTCACTAACTATACAGTGTTAGTGAAGGCCAGTAATTGTGTAGGGGAGAGCTCTCAGGAAATGTTTCATATCTATACAGATGAAGGTTGGTTAAGAGGTGGAGCATAAAACAGGGGGAGGGGGGGGGGGGGACCAGGGGGCACTGGCTCCTCCAAATGTATAGCATGAGAAGGGGACGGGGAGGGGCACAGGAGGCCCCACACTATGCTGATTTAAGTATTAAATTGCACTAGTAGAGTTGTATATACGTTGGTTAATATGAAGTTATTTTTTTAAGTGCTTCGTGATAGTAAATTAACTTGTGTGCTCCCCCCACTTTGAAGCAGCTTTAGTAGAGGACCTGGGTCATGTTTGTATGCATTTCATTTAGCGGAGGATAACTCAACTGTTTTAGTGTTATATGAACCCTACGAACAGCATGGCATATGTGCCAAATTGCGTATCCACTGCGAACATGCCGAAAAATGACCACGCCCCCTTTTTTCTGAGGTAAAATAGCTGTATCTTCTACACCGGTGAGGCGCTACAGACTATCTGAAGAGCTCAAAATGTTCAGAATGGCCATGTTCAGGGGGTCATAAAAGAGTAAAACTTTGTAACTTGATATTTTATGAGAAGAGTAGCTAAAACATTGTCAGGACACCCTACAATTTACAGTTCACAGGGTCATGTACATGTAGGTATAAACAGTACAGGGGTATGCTAACCTCCATTGCTAAGCTGGCAGCTGCTACAGTACAGGGGTGCTAACATCCATTGCTGGCAGCTGCTACAGTGCATGTTTTTGCAGGCTTTTGGAATAGAAAGAGGGTACATATCTAACTTTGTGAAAAATAAGGCAATGGTAAGTTATACAAGCTACCATATGTTCTACCATGTGTTTCAGGATAGGGGAAGTCTTTTTTGGTGGCATGCAATCATTATAAATTTGTGATGAGATACATCTTACTGCTCCTTGTGCTGGACTCAAGCCTACCAATCTCAACAAGTGCATCCTATGCCAGAAGAAGAAGCGATCCAAGTACCTCTCTAGCGGTGAAGTAGGTCGAAGTAACATTGTCTTGCTTGCCAAAAAAGCAGAGAGTATAGTGACACTCAAGCCACTAGGGTCGTTCAGCGAGCAAGAGCAGGGTATGTTCAAATACCATGCTTCATCTTGTTACAGAAATTTTCGAAGAGAAATGGCTAGGTTTGATATCGTAACCAGCCATCCTTTAGAACAGGCAGAACTATCCCAGCAGGAGCCTGGCATAGATGTATCTGAGTGACGCAGCAAGAGATTTAAGCCCAATGTACCCTCAAATATCTGCATCTTTTGTAGCGCAGATCGCATCACAGTTCGACAGAAGACTATACACACACTGTACAGGGTATCTGAAAAACCAATGGCCCAAAAGTTACTCAATGCAGGTGTACTGTTCAGAGACCATGTGTACACAGAAACTGCCGTAATGTGTGATGTAGGTGATGTTTTTGCTGCTGATATCTTATATCATGATCATTGTCGCAAAGGTTATTTCAATAAAGTATCAGGCTAGAATTGAAGAAATAATGAAAAACCTTGAAATGGAAGATTCGGTCACAGCCGCAGAAGATTCCTTCAAAGCCCGATTTTTGGCCCTTGAGCTTGATGGCCTTGGTGAGGAAAGTTCCCTTAAAGAAACTCGATCCTCCTATCAAGACATTCAATGACTTTGCTATTGCTTTGACATCTATGGTCACAAATGCTGGGCACAGCTGTGATGAGATCCACATCGTTTTTGACAATTACAGAGAGGGCAGCATCAAGAGTGCAGAGAGAAAAAGAAGAGGGAAGTCTAGAGAAATGGTTGTCCTTGATGCAATATCACCAAATCAAAATGTTCCAGTGGTGGTGATAGAGAACTTTTGGTCATCTTCTGTCAGCAAAACCACATTCCAGGCACTCTACGTTGAGTGGCTTACTACCAATTACAGTGGTTCCAAACCTCTGTACCTTGGCATATCTCCACTGGTGTCAGCTGGACATGCCACTTTGTACCCTCGTCTCAATTGCACTCACGAGGAAGCTGATGACAGGATCATGTTCCATGTGCAGGACATTACAAGTCATCGATCCGGACCTACATCTCTGACGCTGTCGTCAGGTGACACAGATGTCTTCGTGTGCCTGTTATACCACTTCGTGATTAATTGGAGAGACCTTGGCCTCCAAGAGCTCTGGCTCATCCACAATTCAGGGGTGAAGAAATCCACACTACCACTCCACGAGATCTGTGCAGCTCTGGGAGATGAGCTTACGAGGTGTCTCCCAGCATTCCATGCGCTGACTGGGTGTGATACCACCAGTAAAGTATCTACTAAACTCGCAGCCCTGAAAGCCTCCATAACCCAGGAAGTTCTTCCCTGATACTGGATTTTGATAATCCACAGCTCACAGAAAGTGCAGTACTGATGGCAGAGACATTCTTAGTTAAGTGTCTGAAACCATCTACAGACTTGGAGACATTTGATGACCTGCGCCTTGCTGCATTCAATAGCAAACGCCCTCAACATGGGCTTTGAGAAAGCCACTTGTACCAAGCACATCCATAGAGCTTATTATCAGCACCAGCTGTGGGTCGAAGCCCCATTTAGAGACGCCACTACCATTTTGGATGCTGAGTCCTACACTGTAAACCAAAAGGTGTGTAGTTCACGTGAATCACTTGTAACAATATTCACACCAAAATATGGTGTGATGCGCACACCTCATCGTTTGGGTGTGAAGTACACACCAAATTTAGCGTGAATTCTCACCACAATCACTATGAACTCATACTTACATTAATGCTGAATTATTTTAAGTTACATTGATTCTAGTAATACATATCAACATTTTTTTTCCAAAAAGAGATTGGTGTAATCCCAGATCTCATTAATCAGACGACTAAAATCTTAGTCAACTCTCTTATCTAGCACACAAGTGTACAAAACATTTATAAGGTAGATTACAATGATAATAGCATTGGTTTTTGCCTGCATATGAATATAATTAATGTTCGGTAAAGGGTCCATGCTATTCCATTGAGTGTGAATTTCACACTAAGTGTGCATTCACACTACAAAGAAAGTGTGAAGGACACACTATGCATAGGTGGTGGGCAATCACACCACCAGTTTGGTGTGAATTTGGTGGGTTTTCACGCTATAATTTTACAGTGTATAGCTATAATGACATCATAAAAATAGCATAACTTCCATCCAGGTCATCAATTCTTCTCTTCTTCACTCAAGAAGCAATAAATAAATAAATATATAAATGAAACAAACAAAACTGATTTGCCATAATGACAGCTGTGTACACAAACTGACTTGTGTTGTTGATACTGGCCATTGTAATAAGCATCTATTTTATTTGTATTTTACTTTTTTAAATTTATTATTAAAAAACAATAACTTTAATTGTTAGATGAACAAGAAAAATTGTAAAAACTAAACAATGCAATAAAAACGAAGCAAAAGATCATACAATTACAAAATGATAATAAAATAAAAAGAATAAATAATAATAATAATCTAATTCTAGTTCATTGGGTGCCCATATAAAATAGAAATGGAATTCCTATGTTGAACGGCCACAGAAATTTTTTGGTAGAGGAAGGAAGATGTCTTCTCCTCCCCGGTCTCTCTCCTGCCCAACTCCTTAAAACATTTCCAGAACACATGCCACTAGCATGTTGAGGAAGCTTGCAGAAGCTGCAGAGGAGAGGAATATTAAAAAATATTGGGGCCTTCCTCCTGGTCATATCTTCGTACCAGTAGCCATCGAGTCTTTGATCCAAGGTCAGTAGTCTCCCAGGAGTAGGGATGCAGGATTAGAGGAGAAATTATAAAACCAAGATCGACAGAGTATTTGATCCAGGAACTGTGCAGCAGTACAGGAAAAAAAACAACCCAAAAACAACAACAAACAACAACAAAAACAACAACAAAAAACAACAACAACAACAACAAATAACCTCGAAGGGTCATTTTGGTATGAAACAAAAACAATCCTTGATCATCAATTTCAGAGTCGTATCATATGAGAATTAGTACTAAATAATAATAATAATCAAAAATATTAGTGTAATATTCAAATATATTTGTGAACTGGCTCTGCTGCATGATGAACAGTTAGCTAGCTAATATTCCAGTGGGAATATCTAGACTAGCTTCATTAGTGAAGTGGCTCTGCTGCATGATGAACAGTTAGCTAGCTAATATTCCAGTGGGAATATCTAGACTAGCTTCATTGGACTCGTTTGTTGTACCGTTTTCTTGATAATGTTATCTTTCTCCAAGAATTAGTTTTTTTTCTTCGTCATCCAATATACGTAGGTTCCTTTCCTCACTTGCCACATAGTTGCCACATTAGACACCCACTCTCAAGTCATAATATTCACTCAGCCATCCATGGACATCTTCTAAGACAAACTAAGCACACACACACACACAAACACAATATTATTGTTGTTTCAATGGAGATTTTTTCATTTCTAGGATCACATACACACCCACACTTCAAGGCTTCGTCTAGGAGGAAGGGGAGAGCCCCACCCCTTAAACCACCCAACTTATCCCCCCCCCCAACAAACACACCCCCCATCCCCTCCACCCACACACAAATATAGAAAAAAATCGCAACTTTCTTCTCAAAAATATTTCGACATAGAATTTTGAATAAAACATGTACAGCTGGCACATTGACCATGGATCAATGGACAACAACAAAATGTGTGATTGAGATAGTGTTTAGTGTAAGCAAAGTATCACTACTAGTCACATCCTGCTGACCTGTAGAAATAGGATACAAGCATTTAGGACATGTTATAAGGGATTTACACTACTGAGGGGGCCAAAGGCCCAAGGGTAATACAAATCTTGTACAGACCGAACCAAGTGGTGCAAGACGAGTAGACCCTTATTCTCTGTATTGGACTGCGACTGTTCTGGCCAATTGAAATAATCTTGTGGCACTCTTCCAGTTCACAAAGTAGGTGATAGCTTTCAAATATCAATAGCCATTCCTCGCCCAGTTCTCAATTGTAAGTTCAAAGTGCAAGTTCAACCAAACTGACAAAAAAAATAATAACTTGACCATACTGACACTCATAAAGTCGATGACATCAATCAAAACGTCTGCTTGTAGATGGTTTCATTAGGAATAAATATGTCCATGCAATGCGGGAGTACAGTGTCGATATAGTTGCACTGAACTAAGGGGTTTGGTAGGTAATTTTGAAAGTTTGCTATTATGCATTAGATGGCATACCTACAGGGAGACTATAGGAGTGGGTACAGGGAGACTATAGGAGTGGGTACAGGGAGACTACAGGGGTGGGTACAGGGAGACCACAGGAGTGGGTACAGGGAGACTATAGGAGTGGGTACAGGGAAACTATAGGAGTGGGTACAGGGAGACTACAGGAGTGGGTACAGGGAGACTACAGGAGTGGGTACAGGGAGACTCCAGCAAAAACAACCACATCCAACTGATAAATCTGATTGGCCAGTTTGAACGAACTATAATACAAGTGTGTGTGTATATTATTATATATATAAATGTATATATATTTGATTGTTTGTTAGTGTGTATAAGATCAAAGCTAAGTGTGGGTTTTGGGGAAAAGTCGTGTTTAGATTATTCCTGAGGTAAATCTGAGAGATAATGGGAAATGAGTGAGTTTACAGAGCCAGACTTTTCTATTATGTAATCAATTTATACCACGCATGTGTTGTTCTCAGAAACATTACTTTCACCCAGAGGTTCAAAAAGGGTGGGCTGTGCCACAATCTAATCCATATTATTTTTTACCAATTATGTCAATTACGAATGATGTAACACAAATGTATGTATGTATATATGTATGTGTGTACACTAACAAATTCCACATCAT
>WLWI01004243.1_pt1 | contig 12167 bp, 10 predicted proteins | sample 6701501 | NCBI WGS metagenome assembly WLWI01 (sample SAMN12718690, study PRJNA515312) | sponge metagenome | isolation source: marine sponge | host: Mycale hentscheli | place: New Zealand: South Island, Marlborough, Capsize Point | collected 2014-11-01
TTGTTTGGTAGGAGAGCGTGTACCTTTGTGATGGAGTGGTAGGCTTTCCAGAAGTCCCGGGGTGTGGTTACTTTGCTCGCCATGGTGGAGAAGAACTTTTCTTTGCTGCGCCTAACTGCCTGAACTGCAGCGTTACGCAGCTGACGGTACACCCTCCATGCCAAGTTTGTGTTCTGCTTCCTGGCCTGACGCCTGGCAGAATCCCGCTTTTGGAGACAGCGCCCAACATTCTTGGTAAGCCAGGGAGGCAAGGAGCTCCTACAGGTGACTTCTTTCTGCGGGATGAAGCGCTTGATGGTGTTGAAGAAGGCATCCTTGAATAGTTGCCACGAAGAGTTCACGTCACCACTGGAAAGGATGGAGGAGGGAGGAAGGGAGTCTTCCAAAGCCTCGTTGAGGCCATCGACGTCAGCTAGTTTGTAGAGCCAGACCTTCCTCCGGAGCTTGTGGTGACGACCTCTGCCTATGGACAGGGACACGTGAATGGAAAGGTGGTCCGAGGAGCCAAGAGGGCCATCTACACCAAGTGAGGTCACTAGACTTGGGTGCGAGGATAGGACTAGGTCTATGGTAGAGCTTGAATGGTTGGTGACACGTGTTGGTTCATCCATGAGTTGATGAAGACCCAAACCATTGATCACGGACAGGAAGTTTCCTGTGAGCGGCGATTGAGGGTCATTCATGTCAACATTGAAGTCACCAACAATCATGATGTTGCGGTATTTAGACAGGTGGCATGATCCGAGGGCAACTTCCAAGCTAGAAAGGTCGCGGTCAGTGTCGGGGGGCCTGTAGACAACAGCAACTAGCACCAGCCCAGACTTGCCCTTCACTTCAGCAGAAAGCAGTTCATACTCCTTACAGTAGGTGACCTTCCCGACTGGAGCAGAGTTGTGAATGAACAGAGCAATACCGCCACCATGCCTGTCTCTATCCCTCCTGAACAAACGGTAGTTAGGGAGGCTCACCTCACAGTCCTGAATGGACGAGTCTAGCCAGGTTTCACAGAGGGCGATGGCACTTGGAGAGTCAGGGAGGCAGCAGATGTATCTAAGCTCATCCATCTTTGGAATCAGGCTCCTGCAGTTAGAGAAATAGATAGAGAGAGAACTGGCAGGCTTGTTGAAGTTGACGGTGCAGGCAGTCGCACGGACGGGAGAAGCAACGGGGCTGGGCGGATCCAGACTCGCGGTGGAAGTAAGAGAGTGGTCGGCGAAAGGAAGGGCCTCGTGCTCGCATGTGGTGCAGCACCAACCGCCCTCTGAGAGCTGGAGTTCACGATATTGACTTGCCGTTAGATGGGAGCAGCGGCAGTGGATCCAGGATAGACAGACCTCACAGAAAACCGCCGGTTGATGGCCCTTGACCTGCTTCCCGCAGACACCACAAGGGAACTTCACAGCAGGCGACGCCATTTTACCTTGAGTCTGTTCTATTTTGTGTTTCAGTTGGAGTTTTCTAGGGCTAGGGCTAGGGCTAGGCCCAGTTGATGTAGTTGCTCTCAGGCTTAGAGAGAGCCAGGCTGCTAGCTGCAAGGGACAAGACCTCCGGAGCTTGGTTGCATGCTTTTCCTGTTTCATCAGTTCGCTGAGAGTGGCCGTCGGACTGCGTCTTGGCACCACTATCTGTGCCCCACACTTTTGTTGACATTGTGGTGCTGAGGTACCTTCACAAGGATTGCATGGTCTAAGCTGTAAATCAAGTGAAGGTCAATATGTGAGACATGCAGCCATCAATGACATTATCCACCTATCCCTGACAGCAGCTGGAACTCCTTCAAGACTGGAGCCACCTGGTCTACTGAGAGCCGATGGGAAGAGACCTGATGGGATGACCTTGGTGCCATGGAAGTCTGGTCGTCCACTTGTTTGGAATGCCACCTGCCCAGACACATTTGCCACTTCGTATATGGGCCAAGCAACAGCTAAAGCTGGTGATGTAGCAGCTAGAGCAGAGGAACGAAAGCTGGAAAAATATCAATATTTAGCGCCCCACCACCTCCTTCAGCCAGTGGCTATAGAAACCTCAGAAGTAATAGGCCCAAGCTCCCTTTCCTTCCTGAAGTTACAGGGAGATCGCCTGGCCAGTCAGGCGACTCCAATTCCACCAGTCACCTACTCCAGAGGCTATCTATAAAAATATAGCCTCTGGAGTTGCCATCTTGGAGACTATCAGCATTGCCGGATGACTTTATTGCAACCTATTACCCTACTCAGTCATCATAGTAGTACCTTTTATTGCTTTGCCTTATTTTTTTTTTAATTTAATTTATTTTATTTTATTAAATTATTTATTTTATTATTATTTTTATATATATTTTTAAAGTAGCTGTGCTACATGTATTTTTTTTATGTCCCAACGTAAAATATTGAAATAAGCTCTTAAATCCCAAGTGACTTGCTGTATCGTGCGCTAATTTGCACAATAAACTTGTTTAGGTTTTCATACCACAATTCTATGAACTGTGGTCATTAAGGATGCAATGTTGTAATAAGTATTTGTCTCATTTGTAACCCTATCTTTCTTATGTAAACCTTATACAACAAGATATAATAACAAACTATCATTCTCTACTTTTACAGCAAATTTTGCTCTGTATTTTCCTTCTCGTGCACAATGTAACTACATAAACTGTTCTTCCTCAATGTCTTCATCTCCTTACTCTCATTTATTGATACTTCAATTTTATCCCTCACAAATCCCCTTACTTCATCTCTCGGTAATCACTGTTCTTAATGACAATTATCTCACAGTATTTACTTTCTCCAATTCAATCTTTCTGTTCTAAAGCGCTTCAATTTTATCAATACTCTATAACGTCACCTGCCACAATTCAGCCACAAGTTTAAATGGAATTACGGACATGTCCAATCCTGAGTCTAAAATTATCACCAGTTATGTCCACTCACCAATATCTGAAGTTCATTTTCTTTATTTTCCTCCATTATAGAGAGCTTTCTCCTTCTGCTTGTCATTCTTATCTTTTCAGGATTTTGAGTTCTTGTTTGGACATGCTGGTCTGACTAAGTTATTACTGTTGACACAAGTAAACATGATGAAGTTGGTCTTTGAGAATGTTTCCACAATTAATGTTCTGCTGTTTGTGGTGTGGCCTATTAGTATATGTATCGGTTTTGGGGAGAATGATCGCTGTTCTGTGCCTTTTAATTCTCAAAGAACTATATATTGAGTCTCAAATCATAACTATTTTTGGTCCTTACTATAAGATTCACACTAGAAGACAAATTTTGAGCTACTCAATCCACCACAGGCTTACACAGAATTCAAATGCTGCTAAGTGGACAAATTCAAATGCCTGCACATTCATAGGTCATTTCTTTCTGAATACACACCATTTTCTTTGCTAAAATCTACAAAATGAAGACGTGTATAGAGTTGGCAAACACATTCATGCTTGAAAGTTGGGATAAATTGTTGTCATCGAGTTTGGGAAGGACAAGAACTGCTATAAACAGACTTTAGATGATATCAATTACTTAATGTTTAGGTGCTAATATACTTCCCAATTATTACTGGCCTGAGCTAAGAAGTTAACAATTAACGTCTTTTTATAAGTGTCGTTGTTATTTGTAGTACCCATTACTTCTCAATTCTGTATTACCCCTTCTACTACAGTCATGTCAATGTCAGGTGAGTTAGTCTTTTAAGTACGTGATACAGTGATATATTTACTGAACTTAATACACAGTTAATACTTATCCATGACTGGTATTTCAGGTGCCACAGTTTTTGTCTTGCCAAATTGGCTAATACTAATAGAGCACCTTGGCAATTAGCTACATTTTTTTACTTTGTCAACTGCTAATGCATAGAAGACCTAAAAGGCATTAATTCTATCCAGAATTTTTTTCCCGGTGACTATACACTCTATTTTGTCGTTGATTTCAGTATGCTGCTATTCATTACACTTAAGCTTCAATAATGCTTCCCAAGAATATTATTTGTACATAATATTTGTCTAACAGGACAAACTGGTAAATTATAATAGAGTTTCATGGAGCTCTCAGCTAGCACATCAATGTAGTAGTTAAAGAAGTAGTTTTATCTTATTCCCATGGACCTATAGTTTAATTACAAGTATTATCTTAAATTATGCTGTATTCTTCTTTCAGAAATTCAGAAAGTAACATCGAATGCCAGTATGAATAATTTTAATGAAAATACTGCAGCATTAATGACTTCAGGTAATATAAATAAGTGATGGAATGTTTTCTGAATTTGTTTTGTGACCAGTGAATTGATATAATATTGAAATTAATTAGTCTATAATAATGAATGCATAACTAAGAAAGAGTACAGACATGGTTTAAAACTCTTGTATTAGCTATTAATACATTCCATAATTATTTGAGTTTCATATCAATTGGTGAAATTGAACATTAATGTTATCACTCTTGCTTTGTTTCAGATCGATCAGTGAACTTGATTTCTTCTTTACAAAATTCATATTTGTATACTGGTGAGCAGCTAAATGATTAAGCAATTAGTTCAATAATTATCACAATAATTATGATATTTCAGATCATTCAGCAGAAACTGGTATTACAATTGATGCAAACAGTTCAAGTATATATTCTGGTTAGTGAATAATTATGGTACCTCACAATTCTATTTAGCTATATTTATACAGCTTTTTTGGTGTAATTATTGGCAAACAAGTGAAGTGAATGAGACAGTATTAGGGGTGTACAATTGAAAATCGATCAGTAATGCTTAATGGATATGTATATATGGTGCGTATGTTCCTTAAACGCACACGCGGGCTCCATTTTCTACTAAAATTGCAACCTTTTAAATTAACTTCAACTTCTTCAGAACTACCAAATACATTTTACTATAGCTTCAGACATAAAACTGTAAAAACCTAGGGCATGTGGTTCCAATAGCATTGAAACTAGATCAGCTGGTTTTTAGTATCAGAGTGCTAGTTGTCAAGAGCCAGTGGAAATTAAGATAGTTTAATATTATATAAACGCTCTGAATACTTGGGAACACTGAGGTATAATGTAGCTATCTGTATCATAATACACTTATGTGTGTCAGTAACGACGACGATGACGGTGACCAACGATGTGTGTATTCATGAAATATTCAAGTATCATCATCTCATGGTAATTAGAATGTCGTTGTCTCATGTTAGGTAAAGTGTCTTTGTCTCATGTTAGGTAAAGTGTTGTCATCTCATGGTAGGTAAAGTGTCGTCATCTCATGGTAGGTAAGTGTCGTCATTTCATGGTAGGTAAAGTATCATCATCTCATGTTAGGTAAAATATCGTCATCTCGTGTTAGGTAAAGTGTCGTCGTCTCGTGGTAGGTACCGTGTCGTCATCTCGTGGTAGGTAAAGTGTCGTCACATTCAGTTGAAAGTGTCGTCACATTCAGTTGAAAGTGTCGTCACATTCAGTTGAAAGCACTGGTTAATTCTAAAAAATAGGTACAATGGAAGGCGGCGTAGGTTTCAAAATGGAAGGCGAAAATATGAGAGAGAAGGTGGATGGAATTGGCGAGGTAAGGCGGCATACGATTAAAATGGAAGAGAAGAGAAGGCAAAAAGGAAGTGATTAATTGTAGCTAAAAAGGAAGCGATTAATTGTAACTAAAAAGCAGGTGGAATCGACGAGTAAGGTGGTGGTTAAGGCAAAAGTACGAAATAGAAGACAAAAGTTTCTCAATGTAGGACATAATTTCAGAACCAGGAGAGATAGACAAAGGAATAGGGGACTCCATGACTCAAGAAGAGCTGAAGAAAGGAGAGGTGGAGTATAAGAAAAGCTCAGATAGTTCAGAAAAACAAGAGCAGGAGAGGGAAACTTACCCTAACCAATGGTAAAGAATGGTAACTGAGCAAGATAACTTGTGCTACTACATTCTTACTTTGTAATACGTCAAGCACCACTCTGGCGGGGTACTTGCTAGTAAAAACAATAATGTGGCTTTATGTAGCCTACAAGGCAGGCTTACTCGCCATTTGTGATATGTTTGATTTGTTATGTACTTTTATGTGATATTTAGCACAATCAAAGAAGATTCTATATGCAGGACTGTCGGTAGCAATATTTTTTGTATTTTGCTCTACAGTTACAATTATTTTGATTTTAACTATTACTATAATAATAGGTAAGTAATTCACTATGTTGTTAAACAAAATTAGTAAAAAGTAGGAAGGGAACATAATATCTCATTAAAAAAGGCTTATTTAAAAATTTTATGGTTAGCTAGCTACTGTTTCAGCTCCAGTAGAAATTTTTTTTTTAAATTTCACAACGTATAATTAGCTAATAGATGTCTGTGGATTAAGTGCATAAATAAATAAAGTATCAATTAACAATTGAAGTGTTTGGTCACTGGATAACTTTCATAGCTCAGTGGCAGTGTTTGTGTGTCCTGGGTTTGATTCTTGTTGGCAGCCAAATATTTTTTCGATTCTGTATTATTTATTATAAAACCATGTGAAAATAGAGAATACATCTAATAGATCAATTATACAATTGTCACCCAATATTTATATGGTATTATTGTCATAGTCATTTTTAGTGTAAATATAACTTGTATTATTTTAAATAAATGGAACATTAACAAAGAATAGGGAAACATTTGTTAAAAAATAATGAAGTTACATTAATATAGGTCTTCAAACATGGTGGACTACATTGTGCCTTTTAATGTTTTGTAGCTAGCTCATGAGGTTTGGCAAATTACCCATGTCTTTTGTCATAAAACAAAATTACTGTATTTTATTTGAACATTGCCTTTTGTATTGTAGTTGAACATTGCCTTTCAATTACACTTATATTACAATTATTGCCTAATTTTATTAAAGAGAGCTTAACATTTAAATTTATAAATAATGATAAATTAGCAAGTTACAGTCTTGAAATGAGGTCAAGTTTTTATTTGACTTAAATTAACTATTTAAACATTGATTATTATTTTCAATATAAATAATTCTAATAACTATTGGTAGCTAAGTAACAATTATTACAAATATGTATTCTTTATTTTTCAGTTAAAAGAAAATTCAAAGTTGCTCAAAACATTTCTGAACATGATTATGAAGAAGTAATCGTTGCCCCTTCTTCTAACAACAACCAACACTATGAAGCACAAAAATTAAATGTTGATGGATTTGATTGTAACCTACCTGACTTGCAATCAAATGATGCTTATGGAGTATTAAAGGATATTAAGCTTTAATTTGAATTTCAACAATAATAATTATTAATACTAACCTCTAACAGTTAAAATTTTCATGAACATGTGACAAGTTTTAAAGTTGCATTATTGTTAGTAGCAGAATCCTTGCAGTGTAAACATTATACACTAATAACTCTTTAAACAATAACAAATAATTGTTACAATAAGTATTGGTGCAAGTGGAGTGTATTACTGGAGGGTGCAGTTGTAGAAGCTTTAGCTGATGAATTGTTGGCAGGGTTATATATGACATGATAGCCTTTCCACTGTTACTTATTACCTCATAACACTTTACTTCTCTACTCTTACTCCCTTACTAAACTCTATCTTCTCTTATTGCAATTTTACCTCAACATCTCTTATCCTCCACCTCATACTTTCACCTTAACTCCACTAGTTGTAACTAGTATATTATAATATATATTCTATGCTAGATAACTTCAGAATGTTATTATTAGGTGCATGAGAAAGATTATCATAGGGTGTTATCTCATGCAGCAATGTGCTGCATTGAGCAAGCTGATTACCATAGTAGTTATAACAACCAGCCTGACTTACAATTTTTTTTGTATTTTTTATAGTTTTTCTTCCACTAGTGAAGCCTCCAACCTCATTAGAGCAGCTGGTACAATATTAGGTGGAGTTTGGGGAACCCCTAGAGAGTTTTACAGCCAACTCTACACTAAGATTTACCAAACTTAGTCCAAACTACTGCAGAGAAGATATTTGGCTTAAAATATACCACTTATTGGCCTCGGCACAGTGATATAACTAAATATTTCACTCTCAGGGTTTGTCATAGTTCTTGCCTTTGGCTCATGAAAATAAATAGACTGCTCAGTGAAATAATATTTTGCCATATCATACTATTACTCATGTAAAAAGTATTATATAAAATATACACCTTACAGTGGATGTGGCCTAATTGGGTACCCACCCATAGTCACCATTTCAGTGTTAAGTTGTGTATGAGTAGGAGGTATGGCTTTGGGCTCCCACAGTGGTTTGGATTCAAGTTTCAGCAGTAGTATGTCTCCTTTCGGTAGCAATGCTTCAACTTCGAATTTTGCTAGTGCTACTGCTTTGAGCTCCACCTGTGGCATGGCTACAAATTCAAATTCAAGCATGGCCAAACAAAAAGCTTTCATACGAGGAGATACTGTGTGAAGCTGAAATTGACTAGTGGTCTAGATTCATATGAAACTGAAAACATGACTGGTAGTAAAAAAATTGATATATCGCCTGCAATTACACTCATTAGGCATGTTTCTTTTACTAACTCCAAGCTCATACTGCTTAGTACTAAGCTGAAAAGCTTAATCTCCCTATCTAAATTGAACTTTTGGAAGTAAAAACAATTAAAATTCTTGAACTTATCAATGTAATTACAACAATATACCAAAGCATATATCACCATGTGTCCTGAGAAAATGCAAGAATGCACCAAAATGGTTACTGCAGGTGGGTACATGATGGCAATCTCTAATGCAGGGTGTTTCTAGCACTCACCTTAAAAATTTTAATGTCATTTTTCTTAGCCAAAGAGAGATACCTGCAACATATTAACTCCTATACTTTTAGGCCAATTTTGCTATGCCGCTTTTTACATTGATGTTATCACCTTTTGCATAAAAAGGCTGTTGCTTTAATAATTGTGTGTGCTAACATAAGCTAGAACTGGAACAGTGTAGCATCATAATGTTCTGTTGGAAACTGTTAGCGTACATGTAAATGTTCATACCCCACAAACTCATCCCTCTTGTGTAAACTTCAACTATTACTTGTCATGTATATCTCACACACCCAAGGTAGACTGTACTCTACAATACAAGTTAGCTCTGCCTCATGAAGATGAATTCATTACCCCCAAAGCAGATATAAAGCTATATAAAGCTACTAGAAAGTTTTAAGAGTAGATGGAATCTGCATTTAACAAACAACACTTTGTGTCGATACGTGAGAAATCCTGAAAAATTTTTAATCTAATAATGATAGCTGCTATGTAGTTAGCTGAGCATTGAGCAAGCAAAAGAGAAGGGAGATGGGAAGGGCAATTACCCCACCCCCTAAAGTAGCATAGTTCAGCCCTCAACTTTTACATGTACTGTAAATAGCTAGCTATGCATATTGCTCACAATTCTAGATGATATACCTTGAATTATTATTTTGTCTGATAAGTGTCCTAGCTACTCATTTATAGGACAATAAAAATACAATAGTGGCTTTTTTCCTTTTCAAAACTAAGTTATAAAGACAATACTGAAAATTTACAAGCTTAACCTGCTTGACAGAGAATACAAATACAATATTATGTCCTTTAATAAACTTAGTTATAACATAAAGACAATAGTAAATTCGCTAAATTCAGAAATTCCACAATGAATATAGCTAGTGAACAGTTTCAGTATTTAAAATTCTTCTGGTTTTACATTCAATTTATGTTTTTGCATAATAATTCTGGCCCTACATTAATCTTCATGGGATTCTATAGCAATATAGCTATTATAGTGACAAATACACTTTAATAAAAAATGTGATCAGTTTGTACTTTAGCTACTTACAACACAGTCTAGACTATCTCCGTAAAACTTTATTTGAAATAACCTAGTGTAAAGTTCATCAAATACATATTTGACACTTTTGGAAAAAATATTGAGATAAACTAAGAGTTTTAAAATATTATATACTTATTTAAATTGACGTCACCTTCTTGCTCATCCTGTTTCCAAGCAGCATGACAGATACTGCTCTCTGAACCAATCCTGTGTGCTGATTACATGCTAATAATGGTGAAGCAATTAAGCATAAGAGAGGTTTCTTTTTAATCAGCTTTAGAATTGCATGAGCGTTGGGAGCTGCATTAACTCTATGAAAATTGTATATCAATTGTGTCCCTTGGAATCATGATTGAGTCAGCTAATATTTTTCATTCCAGATTTCATCTTTTCTACCAGTTTGGAAACAAACAAATGTAAACAATGCACGTTTCTTCACCATTGATTTTCGCCCCTGATGGTTTTAGCATGCTTTCTTATGCACTTTTTTCTCGATTGTGTCTCAATACTGTGTGTCTCAATACTGTATGTCTTTGCGCCAGATTGATAACCTACACTAATGTTGTGTATTCAAAAAATATTCTGAATATTGTGCTGAATATGTACTACTCTCTTCAATAGTAGGAGACTTAGCTGATGCTTGGTGTGGTGTGACACTTAGAGACAAATAAATTAACGCCGCCACCAGAGTTCGGAATGTGCAACAGAGCACTGTATTCTCAGCGAATCAAACCGAGTTCCTTCAAGCCTCGACCCAAGCTAGTTTTAAAATAGAGTGGAGTAGGTATCTCACAAGATGTCAAATAATGATACAATCCGAACTGAGCCGGGTAACCTTCTTAGCAACATTTTGTTTTGTTTACCCGCCCTAGGAAGTAGCGATGTCCAGTGAAACAAATTCTGCGAAAGAGAGACAAAACTTTAGAAACGCTCTGTCAAGAGCTTTGAGGGCGTTAGAAACTCCAGAAGAAAAATTAGTAAGGAGAGAGATCAGAAGTGAAAAAGACAGGGCAAGGAGGAGGAGAGCTAAAACGAAACAGAAACAGGTAACAAAGTAAAGAATCTTTCTTTTTGAAAAGCCATTATAATATGTTCCTAATTTATTTATTGGACTATTACTGAGGATTACTGTACCAGGAGCTTTCATCATAGAAAAAAGCTACCACTATTGTTTTCTCACTATGACAGTATTTTGTAGCCACACCAAGCATGCATGGAATAGCTGCAATTACAGGGAACATGCATCGCTCGCTTCGCTATTTTGTACTATTAGAGCGCATCACTAGTATATCTGAAATCTCAATTGAACACGAGTGAGTCAAATACATCAAACATATACCCGATTTTCAATTGTCCACCCCTAATTCAGCGAGCGAGCGAAGCGAGGGATTGTACGGTACGCCCCAAAAAAACACAATAAAAATTCTATGGCCAAGTTCCTCATCGAATTAAGAAAAAAAAACAGTGTTCCAAAAACTCTAACACTCAATAGACCAAAAACAACACGAGACCAAAAAAAAAAAAAAAAGAAGAGTATTATTTACAAAAAAGGTAGTGAAAATGAAGTTATGAATTGTTAAATATTTGCTTCAGTGGCAGTCCTTTTTTCCCCAGCAAATTTGGGGCCGCTAGTACATTCTTTCTTACCATGACTAAAATACTCTGTGCATACTGGATGAACACTCTGAAAGCTTCTTTTCAGCTCATCAGAAATGGGTCTCAGATCCTCAAAAACTCCACAGTTATAACAACACAATTCACATTTGAGACGACAAGAAAAATAGTGAGGACTAACTAGCTCTTCACAGCTCTCCAATAGCTCTGGACAGCATACAGAGAATAGGTCATGACTATCAGGGAAGATTGTACCACCACATGTATATACATAGTCTTCTTTGCAGTGATAGAGTTTAATCTGCTCCATTCGAGATAGTTTCCTCTTAGAATAGAGGCATCGTGGTTTCAAACATTCCCCACAAACCAACACTGGTCATACGAAAAGGCTTTTTCTGGTTTCTTTTTAGGCGTCTCTTTTTTTTTTCTGCGCCAAAAGTGATGGTCGATCTTTTCCAGACGTTAACTTTCCATACACATCACAGAAATCTTCGTAGCTGTCAGAACTTAGTTTTTTTTACTGGGTCAGGGAATACTTTAAGCTTCTCAAAGACATCCAGAGGTAGCCTGGGTGGTTTGCTAAAATGGCATCTATCTTCTCCAAATTTTTTTATGGAAATAAGTATTTCCTTCCACACAACAGTGTTCCATAAATGCATTAAGCACTGCACGAGACTTCAAATGTGCTTGCTTACTATCTGTCCTCTGTACAGAGGAATCAATTTCATGCACCTTTTCCCACAAATTGTCAATCTCATCCTGACTACATGGACTTTCAACTTG
>WLWI01004244.1_pt1 | contig 12166 bp, 13 predicted proteins | sample 6701501 | NCBI WGS metagenome assembly WLWI01 (sample SAMN12718690, study PRJNA515312) | sponge metagenome | isolation source: marine sponge | host: Mycale hentscheli | place: New Zealand: South Island, Marlborough, Capsize Point | collected 2014-11-01
GGCTTGTCAGTGCCATTCTCGTTGAGATTGACGATGAATGGAGCAATGCCGACAAGCGATATATCGTGTGGAACGACGATAATGACTCAACCTAAATCAAAGTTACAGACGTAGGGTTGCACAATCTTTGATGCATCAGGGAGCACGGCTTTTTGAGATTTGAAGAACATAGACTAGGTGGCATCCTATTATTGCGTTAAACAGCGATTATAGGGTTCATTGACATCGAAGGGAAAGGACGACTTCAATCAGCTTCTCGAGCCTTTACGCATTTAAGTGTCCGTCTGCCAATTAAGAGGGAAGGGACCTATTTTTTACATCCGTTGAGTGCTCGTTTCATTCCATGTTCGATTCGTTAGCTTGAGCGCACTGAATACAGAATAGGGCGGTTGGTTCTATTTCTAAACGCTCGGGATTTATCTCTTCGTCACATTCCAGACATAAGCCAAAATCTCCCTGCTCGATTCGACGAAGTGCTGCTTCCAAGTTAATCATCTCCTGTTGTCTTCTGCGAGCAGAGGCCTCGTCCATTTGATGCATTTGCATGGCGTCCATTCGGGAGAGTCTCCCGATGCGGGTCTGATCAAGCTCTACGGAAGCGTTAGTCGTTTGTGCTGAGCTCTGCTGGGAGCTGAGTGACTGCTGTCGTTGCTGAATGAGGCGCTTGAAAAAAAGAATGTTCATCCGAGCCCAGACGGCTTTGGTTCGTGATATTCAAAGCAGGGGAAAGCAAAAGAACCAATGAACATGGACATGTTCATTGGTTCCAAAGCGAAATGTTTATCAGCGTCAAGAAATCCTGTATTGTTAGGCTGCTTGTAAAGCTGAAATAGGTTTTCTATCTGCGATTTCTTAGTAAAGACCTGTTCTTAGAAAGGCAGAGGGTGCCCAAAACTAACCATGCAAAGTACCATCGGGATAGAAAGCATGGTGTTGGTTCGAGATGCCATGAAAGCAATACTTTTAGCTTTGGCTTTCTCGGCATCGGTGGCGGAAACAATACCCAGCAGTTTCTTTTGGTTAGGCCAGATCAACACCCATACATTAAATAGCATGATGGTTCCAAGCCATGCACCGATTCCAATGGTTTTAACTGCAACAGCACCGTTTAGCGTAAACGCATTTACAATGCCAACCCCAGAAGATTCGAGTGCTGCAGCACCGGTGAGCCAAGTTGCGAGTGCGCCCCAACGAAACCACCAAAGTGCCCGTGGTGCCACGTACTTTGAGATTGCGGCTGGTCCTGGGCCGTCAGAATCGGCGGCAGCCTCGGCAGCGGCAGGTACTTGAACGAAGTTGAAGTAGTACAAAAGACCAATCCAGGTAATGCCCGCAAGAACGTGCAACCAGACAAGTAATGACCAGATATTCATGTGTTTAATCCTCTTAACGTAAATTTGTTAACGAATAATATGAGGAGAATCGGTAGAAATAACCCCAATTCTCGCTACTTTATTGGAGTGATGAGATGTCAGTTATAGAATCAGCATAATAACGATAGAGATAACAAAACCAGCTACGATGGTGCCGGGGATGCTTTTTAATGGATTCATTGTGTGCTCTCCTGAAGTGAATAAGTTGATGCAGATTTCCACACTAGCCAATGGGTATTTTGACTAGGGGATACCCGTAAAGCGATTGATTAAAGGGTTAAGACCTTAGGGCATATATGGTCCACGGACGGAGAATAATGGGGGTAGTCCTAGAATGCAAGTTATTCAATCGATTCGCAGATCCCGTGTAGGCATTGAAATGAAGAGTTAATAGCCTCTTTTCATGTCTGCTAGATGTGTTAGTGGGTCTCCCCGGCGAAACCGTTCGATGTTGCCATAGACATGTTTTGCGCTGGAAAAAGGCGTTGTCATACTGGCTACATGGGGTGTAATAGTTACGTGAGGGTGTGTCCATAATGCGCTGTCTTTGGGCAGCGGTTCGGTTTCGAAAACGTCCAGTGCTACGCCTGACAATTGGCCGTTTTCTAAAGCGGCCAAAATGTCGGACTCGATCTGATGCCCGCCTCTTCCAGCGTTGATAAGTCTGGCACCCTTAGGTAACTTTGACAAAGTTTCTCGATTAATGATGCCGTGAGTTTGTTCGGTGAGTGGCAGCAGGCATACCAAAATTTCACTTTGCGCCAGAAATGCATCAAGCTGATCGTTACCAAATAGAGAGATGACGTTTTCAACGTGTTTTTCCGTTCTACTCCAGCCGACAACGTTAAATCCCAAATCTGTCATCACTTTGGCGCAGGCTTGCCCTAATACGCCCAAGCCAAGTATGCCGACCGTTCGCTGTTCCGCTGGAATTTGTAGAATGGCTTCCCAATTTTTTTGTCGATGACTTTTTTCGTATTCCGGCATAAATCGATGAAATCGCAGGGTGTTATAAAGCACGTATTCGACCATGCCAGCGGTGAGGGTGTCTTCGACCATGCGAATGATCGGAATATTAGGTGGTAACAGGTCTGGGCCAACAAGGTGATCGAGCCCGGCGCCTATAGAGAAAACTATTTTCAGGTTGCCGAGCCGGTGTAAAGCGCCTGCTTCTGGCTTCCAAACCAAAGCATAGTCAATCGCATCGGGATCTTCAATTTCGTCCCAAAGGCAAATATCGATATCCATCTCCTGGAAAGCTTCAGCCCATTCTCCTAAGCGATTGAAGTCAGATTTAATAGCAAGCAGCTCTGTCATGAATGAATAGGTTAAGTTAAACCGGTTTGAAGTTTCCGTTGAAAAAGTGAATATCCTAGTGGGGTTATTCTGTCGAAATGCCCCTGTCTATGCAATAACAATATCGTGCCGAATAATTTCGTTTTACGAAATATTGGTCGGCCACGTGATTCCTATTTGATGATCTGCTCTATAATAGATCGTGGCGTGTAAATAGTGAAAAAGGATGCCCTATTAACACTGATAATTTGATATTATTCGTGTATGTATTTTTGCGAAGATACTCGCTTCTTTTTCCTCTAATTTTATCCCTGCTTTATGGCTAAACCCTATTGCGAATATGTGATTGAACCCGGTGATGCTTTTCATGAACGTAGGATGATGAGTTCAATGTTGAACGTAAACGTATTGAGAACGAAAAGATGCAAAGCTGGCGTTTTCTTCTACGCTAGGCGCAAGCAAAGCTGAGGTCTACTATGGATCGTTGGTATTCAGAAAGTTTGGTACTGGATTGGAAGCGAGAGTAGATAGGAATGAGCGAATGCTTGACTGATGGTGATAGGAATGAGCGAATGCTTGACTGATGGTGAAAGGATACTCTTGGCTAGAGTGTTTCACAGAGAATTAAATCGATTACAACAACCGGACTTTCGAAATCATGCTTGAGGTTATGCAAAACCGATATCACTGGAGGGAGTACTTCGAATTATGTAAGCCCAAAGTAGTTGCGTTGATTCTGTTTACCGCGCTTGTGGGAATGTTTCTTTCCACAGAGGGCTTGATCCCATTCAATGCTTGGTTTTGGGGCATCACTGGAATCGGGTTGGCGGCGTCTGCCGGAGCAGCATTAAACCACTGGGTTGACGAAGAAATTGACGCCAGAATGGAGAGGACGAATAAAAGACCACTTCCTCAAGGTAGCATTTCCAGTCGACAGGCGGTGTCATTTGCATTATTACTTGCCAGCCTCTCAATGATTATCTTGGTTGCGTTTGTCAATGTCCTAACAGCAGTGCTCACTTTTGCATCGATGGTAGGATATGCAGTGATCTACACTATGTTCCTTAAGCGAACCACTCCTCAAAACATTGTCCTAGGCGGTGCTGCCGGTGCGGCGCCCCCTGTTTTGGGTTGGACCGCAGTGACGGGCGAGTTGCATAGTGAAGCGCTGTTGCTGTTTTTGATTATTTTCATTTGGACTCCTCCGCATTTTTGGGCATTAGCTATCAAGCGGCGAGATGATTATGCTAAGGCAGAAATTCCGATGTTGCCGGTGACGCATGGCATTGCCTTTACGAAGCTTCATATTCTTCTTTATACGTTACTATTAGTAGTAATTACGATTATGCCGTTTCTTATTATGATGAGCGGTGTTTTTTACTTGGCAGGTGCGCTGGCGCTGGGTATGGGGTTTGTCTACTACTCAATAAAGCTATATCGTTGTGAGGGCGATGAGTTCGCGATGAAGACCTTTGGCTATTCAATTTTCTATTTAAGCGCATTGTTTGGTTTTCTTTTAGTCGATCACTATGCGCGAATTGCCATACGCGCTTTTTTCTAAAAACGGTTCCGCAACAATTGAGGTGAAATAGGCGCATTGAATTCTTCTGAACCAGAGTCTGATCAAAAATCAGGCGAGAATGAAGAGCGAAATCAAGAAGTCAGTTTTCTGACTATATTACAAAGTGTCTTCGCTTCGTTTATTGGAATACAGAATAATAAGAATCGTAAACGGGACTTTGAGAGCGGAAAGTTTTGGCACTTTTTTTTCGCTGGAATCATTTTTGTGATCGCCTTTTTGTTGCTGGTTTGGCTTGCGGTTCAATACCTGATCTCCACCTCCTGATAGTAGCTGTGATTTTTGCTAATTCGAGTGGAGCTGCGTAAAAAGAAATGATCACACAGAATCAATCTGAACAGGAAATATCCTTACAGAAAGAATTAAAAGCCACAATCAATGCTATGAAAAAGATTCAGAAAGAGTCCGCGAGCTCTGGGCAGCCAATGTCCGGTTCTGAATTGGAGAGATTAACCCAGCTTGGGCTTCGCTATAGTGAAATCATTGGTTGTTTGAAGCGTAGTTGATATCATTGATATTGGCGAGTTAAGCAAGAGCGCTATGTTAGTGCGTTGTGGTTCATGATGAATTTAGCTTAACACGTTAAAGATGCAGTCTAAGTGCTTGTGTTTGTATAATAGTTTAGCTAATATCCCGCGTTTTTATTGGGGGATATTCCCATTGATATGGGAGGTCGGGTGGGTCGACTAAAGTTGACCGGTTCCCCCGTGTATCTTGGTGTTGAGTGAGAAAAACAAAAATTCCCACGATGATTGGTGTGCCAGCTCTAGTGGGAGGTATCGCAGGTGGGGTTGTTCTGGATAGCACGGGCTTATTGATTCAATTGATGTGTTCGATGCCATGTTTTTATCCATAGTGCAATATTGCAACAGCGTCTTGCTGCTTGTAGGATTTGATGCGAATCGGTTCAGTTCAGTGGTCTTTGGCGTTAGGGTGTGGACAATGGATGTGACCGGTGGCGAAATAGTTTCGATTTTTAATTTAAATGTTGGTGAGGTTTCATAGTTCAATGAAAAATATTCAACGGGTTTCCGGCACGCTGTTAGGTGCGGTATTGCTGGTTTTTTCCGGTTCAGCTCTAGCGGATTGGCAGCTCAATCTAACGGAAGGTGTGACAGAAATAAGCCGTGAGGTTTATGGAATGCACATGATGGTCCTTTGGATCTGTGTTGCTATCGGCGTCGTTGTGTTCGGCGCAATGTTCTACAGTATCCTGAAACATCGAAAATCCCAGGGCGCTACGCCGGCTACCTTTCATGAGAGTGTGGTTGCGGAAGTGAGTTGGACCGTGGTCCCGTTTGTTGTTTTGATTGCGATGGCACTTCCTGCTGCAAAAGCCTTGATCAAAATGGAAGATACCAGTAACTCTGATCTAACAGTTAAGGTGACCGGTCACCAATGGAAATGGGAATACGAGTATGTTGATTCAGGTGTTCGCTTTTTTAGTAGTTTGGATACTGCAAGCCGTGAAGCCTCAGCGAGAGACTCTGGAATTGATGTTCACAGTGTAGATAACTATCTTCTTGATGTTGATAATCGCCTAGTACTACCTGTTGGTAAAAAAATACGTTTCCTTCTAACGTCAAACGACGTGCTCCATGCTTGGTGGGTCCCAGCCTTTGCTATCAAGAAAGATGCAATCCCAGGCTATATCAATGGAATGTGGACTAACATTGATGAGGAAGGGGTTTATCGTGGTCAATGTGCTGAGCTATGCGGCAAAGATCATGGTTATATGCCCATCGTTGTTGAGGCGGTTTCCCAAGACAGATATGACGAATGGGTTGGGGAACAACTTGCTGCCGCAGAAGCAGAAGCGAATTCAGCGGATAAAGAATGGACCATGGATGATTTAATGGCTAAGGGTGAAGCCGTCTATGGGACTTCATGTGCTGCCTGCCACCAGGGTAATGGTCAGGGTATCCCTGGCGTCTTCCCAGCGTTGGCTGGAAGCCCCATGGCTCTTGGTGATATTAAGACTCACATTGATATCGTCATCAATGGTAAAGCGGGATCTGCGATGCAGGCATTTGGTGCACAGTTGAGCGATGTTGATATTGCCGCTATTGTGACTTATGAGCGTAACGCTTGGGGCAATGATACTGGTGACGTGGTTCAACCATCGGCGATCAAGGCCCAGCGCTAATTCACAGCCCAAATACACATTGAAGAAAATTGATTTTTCAGATATTTACTCGACAGTTTCTAGATTAAAGAGGAAAACAAGATGAATGCAGCAGCAACTGAAGCAGACCATCACCACGGGCCCGCGCCAGGCTTAATGCGTTGGGTAACCACAACCAACCATAAAGACATCGGTACACTTTATCTATGGTTTTCGCTGATAATGTTTTTTATCGGTGGTCTAATGGCTTTGATTATTCGCTCTGAGCTATTCCAGCCGGGTTTGCAGATTGTTGATCCGCATTTTTTCAACCAAATGACCACGATGCATGCACTGATTATGATCTTTGGTGTGGTTATGCCAGCGTTTGTTGGATTGGCGAACTGGATGCTACCAATCATGATCGGTGCTCCAGATATGGCGTTACCTCGAATGAATAACTGGAGTTTTTGGATTTTACCATTCGGTTTCGGCATCATGCTTTCCACATTGTTTATGGATGGCGGTGGACCGTCAGCAGGCTGGACACTGTATCCACCACTATCGTTGCAAACTGGCGATGCTTTCCCCTATTTGATTTTCTCGATCCACATGCTAGGTGTTTCGTCCATCATGGGTGCTATCAATATCGTTGCCACTATCATGAATTTACGTGCGCCAGGCATGACATTCATGAAAATGCCTTTGTTTGTTTGGACTTGGTTTATTACTGCCTATCTGCTTATTGCGGTAATGCCTGTACTGGCTGGAGCCGTTACTATGCTGTTAACGGACAAGTTTTTTGGAACGAGCTTTTTCAACGCCGCTGGTGGTGGAGATCCTGTTATGTTCCAGCACATTTTTTGGTTCTTTGGACACCCAGAAGTATATATCTTGATTCTTCCTTCTTTCGGTTTGGTGTCAGAAATCATTCCAACGTTCTCACGTAAAAGATTGTTTGGATACAGTTCAATGGTATATGCGACCGCATCTATTGCTTTCCTTTCATTCATTGTGTGGGCACACCACATGTTTACCGTTGGTATGCCTTTGACGGGTGAACTTTTCTTTATGTTTACCACCATGCTAATAGCGGTGCCGACGGGGGTAAAGGTCTTCAATTGGATTTCCACAATGTGGCGCGGTGCCATGACGTTTGAAACTCCAATGCTGTTTGCCCTTGGTTTCGTCGTAATGTTCACCATCGGTGGTTTCTCAGGTCTGATGTTGGCAATGACCCCCATTGATTTCCAGTACCATGATACTTACTTTGTGGTTGCTCACTTCCATTATGTCTTAGTACCAGGCGCGATATTTGGGATTGTTGCAGGCGTATACTACTGGTTGCCGAAATGGACCGGAAACATGTATAACGAAACACTCGGAAAGGTACATTTCTGGACATCTACGGTTTTTGTGAACATTCTTTTCTTCCCAATGCATTTTGTAGGGTTGGCAGGAATGCCAAGAAGAATTCCAGACTACGCGGTACAGTTTGCAGACTTCAACGCGATTGCAACTGTCGGTGCCTTTGGTTTTGGTTTCTCTCAAATCCTATTGCTCGTTCTTGTGATCAAGTGTATCCGTGGTGGAGAAAAAGCCACTGATCAAGTATGGGAAGGTGCCCAAGGCTTGGAGTGGACATTGAGCTCTCCTCCTCCTTATCACTCTTTCTCCGTTCAGCCAGTTATTAAATAGGCGGTTATTGAATGCTAGACTATCGGTACGTTAAGTGAGCAAGACAAAAAATAGCCGTATGAAGCGAACAGTAGCGATACTGTTCGCTGTTGCCTTTTTGTTCTATTTTGGATTTATTTACATGGCAACCACGGCAACACCTTAACTGTAAGTAACAATATGAGTGGAAGAATCAAAGTTCCCTATTTGTTTGTAATACCGGTTTTGATGTTTGGTTTCGGCTATTTGATGGTGCCTTTGTATGATTTGTTGTGTGACATAACAGGTCTAAATGGTAAAACAGGTAGTATCAGTATTGCCGAAGCGAGTCAGCTAGATGTTGATCAAGATAGATTGGTTAAAGTCGAGTTTCTTGGGACGGTGAATGATGAGGCCCCTTGGGAATTCGGTCCTGAGGTTGGTAGTATGATGGTTCACCCTGGGAAGCAATATCAAACGAGCTTTGTTGCGACAAATACGGTCAATGAAACGGTTGTTGGTCAGGCGATTCCAAGTGTGGCGCCGGGAAAAGCCGCAACCTATTTTAATAAAACGGAGTGTTTTTGTTTTAACCAACAGACATTTGAGCCTTTGGAAAGTAGAGAGATGCCGTTGGTTTTTGTTATCGATCCTGGCTTGCCTGAATCCATCGATACAGTGAGTTTGTCTTATACTTTTTTTGACGCGAACGGATTAGTAAGCAAATAGCACTTTTATTTAACAAATTTTAGTAACACAATTTTTGAGGTAATAGATATGGCACAAGCTGCAGGTAACCACTACTATGTTCCTGAAGTGGCGAAATGGCCGATCCTTGGATCGATTGGTTTAACACTGTTATTGGGTGGTTTTTCTTCTTATTTGAACGAAAACCCCATTGGTATGCCAATTATGCTGTCCGGTTTTGCGGTCGTCATTTTCATGATGTTTGGATGGTTTGGTGAAGTAATTAGGGAAAGTGAACGTGGCGCTTATAGTAAATGGGAAGATAAGTCCTTTCGGCTCGGTATGAGTTGGTTTATTTTTTCTGAAGTGATGTTTTTCGCTGCATTTTTTGGTGCCTTATATTACGCACGGGAGTTCTCTGTTCCTTGGTTACTTGGAGAGGGGGCAGGCGCGGAAACACATCATCAGCTGTGGAGCGGTTATACTGAAATGTGGCCAACTAATGGACCTGCGGACATGGGTGAAAGTGACTTTCACATGGGTTGGTGGCCGCTGCCGTTTATTAATACCGTTATTCTCTTAACCTCTGGTTTAACGCTTACTTGGGCTCATCATGCTATTAAAGTTAACGATAGAAAAAAACTAATTATTGGTTTGGCCTTAACTGTAGCACTTGGCTTTATCTTCGTATATCTGCAGGCAGTGGAGTATCAAGAAGCCTATCATGAGGGCATGAAGCTAACTAGTGGGATTTATGGCTCTACCTTTTTCATGCTGACTGGTTTCCACGGTTTGCATGTATCACTTGGGGCGATTATGCTTTTGGTAATGCTAATACGATCCATAAAAGGTCACTTTACCCCAGAGCGCCATTTTGCATTTGAGGCGGCAGCATGGTACTGGCACTTTGTTGATGTGGTTTGGTTAGGTCTATTTATCTTTGTTTACATTCTGTAATCAATCGCATGAAATGAAAAAGCGCTGCTCTTTAGCAGCGCTTTTTTGCTTTCGGACGTGCTGTTCTCTATTTAGCCAATCACTCTATGGCGGTTTCGAATAAAAATCTGGTGTAGATTAAGGAGTGTGTGTATCAGTCATATACGAATCACAGGCAGCAAGCTGCTAATATATAGAATTAGCACAAACTCAGGTCTCTTCGATACTCCCTGATAGGATTATTGTCCAAACCCGTGAGGCTCTATTAGGCCGAATTGGGAGCCCAGAAATAACAGCAACATGATAAATATACTGAGACCGATACGAACAGTGAGTGTTTTTACGACCCTTGTTGATGAAGATGGATCTTTGACTAAAAAATAAAATGATGTTGCTAGGCTTCCTATGACGAAAAGTAGTAGCAAGACAATGATGAGTTTGAACAGTAACATGTTGATAAATCCGTAATGGGTGATTTGGCGGCAACGCTAAAAAAGTATTCAGCAATGATGCTGTTTTCTACTTGCCTGATGCTATTACTCTATCTTGGGGTTTGGCAGCTTAATCGAGGGTTGGACAAGCAACTGCTTGAAAACGATCTCGTTTCCCAACACAACCAATATACTGAGGTGGTGAATCGACCTGAAAGTTGGAAAGAATTGCAACACCATCTAGTCAGATTGAAAGGAAGATGGTTATCAACAGAGGTCTTTCTAATGGCGAACAGAGTGTACCAAAGCCAAGTTGGTTATGAGGTCTATCATCCTTTCATGTTAGCTGACGGTACGATTATACTGGTGAACCGGGGTTGGGTGGAAACGAATAGGAAGGATCTATCTGTAGCAATGAAAGAGACGGAAAGTGTGTCGATTCAAGGCCACCTTTACCTCCCCGAAGCAGGTTTTACTCTGGGCGAAAGCGTGATCGACACACAGTCTTGGCCAAAAGCTATGCAATACTTCAATAAGCCCCAATTATCCAAAGCCTTAGGTAAGGAAATCTCTGAAGCTGTGTTGGTATTGGACGAAAAGCATAAACTGGCATATGTTCGAACTTGGAAGCCATCAGTGATGAAATCATCGCGACACTTTGGCTATGCGTTTCAGTGGTGGGGACTTGCTCTGACCCTGATTGTTTTTGGGTTCATTTGGAAAAAACAACATTTTTTTACTAGCAAATAATGGAAACAATCAGAAGTAGCAGAATTAAACTTGTCTTAGTATTCGCACTGTTCATTGGTCCGCTATGTATTGCATTTCTGTGGTATTACGGTCTAGGTAGTATATTGGTTCCGAAAAATCAGACCAACAATGCGAATCTGATTAGCCCTGTGGTAACACTATCGTCGTTCTCGGATAGTTTAAGTGACGCCAGCCCATTTACTCTAGATTCTCTCAAGCGGAAATGGACGATCGTTCATATAGTAAAGGAAGACTGTTCAGATTCATGCAAGGAGTCGCTTTACAATACCCGCCAAACCCGGATTGCGGTAGGTAAGGACGCAAATAGGATACAAAGACTCCTGCTTTTAGAAAACCAAAACCTTCTCAATGAGCTGCAGTTCAACCACGCTGATCTAATAATCAGTCAGTACAGCGCGTCAATGTTAGCTGAGCAAATGGAGGAAATTAGGGTAGACCAGAAACTCGGTCCGGATGATGCTATTCTGGTTGATCCGTTAGGTAATGTGATGATGGTGATCCCGGTGGCGTTGAACCCCAGTCTCCTGCTAAAAGATTTCAAAAAACTATTAAAGCTTTCAAGGGTTGGCTAGAGAGAGAATCAAGATTGGGGCGAATGAATTCTCTAGTGAGGCGATGGTAAAGGGTGACCGGGCATCAAATCATAAGGATGGGCCCAGTTTGGCAAGCTACTAATTTCCTTGAGCCACCTTCTAAGTTGTGGATATTCATCGAAGGAAACGCCGATTTCGTCTTCAAAGTAGAGATATCCGCACAAGGAAAAATCAGCGATGGTGGGTTGTTCGCTAACGACAAAACTAGTTGTGGATAAATGTTGGTCCAATGTACGCATTGCACTTTTTGCACGAGCCTCGAAAAATTGGGTTACCTCATTTTCTGGTTGTTGAGTAAAAACTCGTAGGAATCTCAAAGTAGCGCAATAACTGGTTAGTTTATGATTATCAAATAACAACCAGCGTAGTAGCTCTCTCTCTCTTCTTGATCATCCCGTGGGCCAAATTGATTAAGTTCTTTTGAGAGGTAATGCAATATTACACCGCTTTGACTGATCACCTTTTCACCATGAATCAATACCGGCACTTCTCCCATGGGATTTAGCTCGCGAAAACCTTCGGTTCGAGTCTCACCGTTAAAAAAGTCAACAAATCTCGGTGTCCAAGAGGCAGAAGAAAGTGCCAGCATGAGTGCGGTCTTATAGGCGTTTCCAGGATTGTGCAACCCTACGTCTGTAACTTTGATTTAGGTTGAGTCATTATCGTCGTTCCACACGATATATCGCTTGTCGGCATTGCTCCATTCATCGTCAATCTCAACGAGAATGGCACTGACAAGC
>WLWI01004246.1_pt1 | contig 12163 bp, 12 predicted proteins | sample 6701501 | NCBI WGS metagenome assembly WLWI01 (sample SAMN12718690, study PRJNA515312) | sponge metagenome | isolation source: marine sponge | host: Mycale hentscheli | place: New Zealand: South Island, Marlborough, Capsize Point | collected 2014-11-01
TATACTTCTGCTACTACTGCGCGATTGTTTCTGCTCGCGTATTATCGAATGGTGGGGTATTGGCGGGGAATAAATTAATGTCCGGATCTACAGGCGGTGCGCGTTGCTATGTGCGGCCACCCTTAAAACTAGTAAATTAGATTGACAATGAAATAATTACATGTATAATTATATCTGAGGACTGAAGACTGATGAAAGACATACAATTAACCAACCCACTGTATGATATGTTTCAGTTCAAATTTCCTATGGACATGAAAATTGTACAAGCATGCCCCGCCCCTATACACCCACTCACTCGTCAAACTTGACGTGGTAGTAGCAGGTGAGTTCCGCTCCAGTTCCATTACTACTGCTGGCACCATTGGTCATGGATACAGGCTCCTCGGTCACCTTGACAACCTGAGCTTCAAACCACGCCCCCATCCTGGTGTCCCGCGCATCTATTTTCTCTCCAACCTCAAAATAAAATATTACACATAAAGGTAAGGCTAAAATAGAGGTAATTATTTCCTATATCTTTGCTGAAATTAGCACCAAAATATATCTACTGCACACTCCTTCTTCGTTGGATATACTACCATATACAACTAGAGTCGACTTGTTTGTTAAATGTAGTGCAATTTATTTTTAAAGGGACGGTTCAAAACGAGGTTTGCCATCAGCCATACAAGATATAGACAGAACATGGCAGAGTGTAATCACGTGGGTGGGTGGCTAAGTGATGAAGAACTGAAGTGAACAGTCTAGTGCTCATTTAAATTAAAACTAGTAAATTTGATTGACAATGAAATAATTCCATGTATTATAAACTACTGGATTAGAGGATTGAAGCAGATTGATGAAAGGTCTACAAATTAACTTAAACAATACGGTTCAGTTCAAATTTCACCATCTTATCTTGTAACCAGTCCCGTCCAATCCCTTAGCTTATCCTATTAATCTGTCCAGGTTTTCTGAGGTTACAGACTTACTTTATAAAGACCCAGGACAGGGTCTGAGTCCTCAGATTCCTCACTGCTGGTACCTGCTCCATTCATGACCACATTAGTGTGTCCATTCATGTTCACTTCATCCTGGACACACCCACAAACCACACTGGGTTACACCTCACAATAACAACAATAGCCCATACTGCATCTTTACACAGACAACCAAAAAGTACATATATCAGGGTTTCGTACAGACTGTGGGAGCCCTGGGATTCCCCACCCCACCCCTAAATTTAGTCTCCCCCTCCTAATTTTTTTTTTACCCAGACTGAAAATTTTTTATGAAAAAAATAATGATCAGTACCAGTATGAAAAACTTTAGCTCAATTACTCTACTGCTAGTTTCTTTCAAACAATTCTTCAAAATAATGACTGTCTAGTTCAGGTCCTTCAATAGCAATTCATAATAGTTTGTCTAAGTTTTCATCTAATAATCTGTTTCATAGTCGTGACGTCACCATTTTCATGTGGCTAAACTATTTTTGTGACTCTACAAAAACCCCCCCCCCCCCCTCTAAACTCACTAAAATACAGCAGGAATTAAATCTTACTGACTGTATTTAGGTAACAAATAATATATTAATGTATCTCATACATAGATAAGTTGGGGAGTTTTCACTGAAAAATTACAGTACCTCTGATCTATACGATTAATTAAAGTTTTGTTTGAGTAATACTGCCATTACAATCCTCTTACTGTAGTATTAGCAACTTCCTCATCGCTACTTTCGCCCACTCCATTCTGTAGACCGCGCCCATTTTGAATGTGAGAGGCATTGCCATTGGAGACGGGCTTGGGTGGGGGTGTGGTTCGCTGGACAATGGGGCGGACCATGAGCTGGATGATGTCGTTGAGGCCGACATCGTAGTCAAACAAACTGTGATCGTCTTCCAGCTACAAACCAATAGACACACACACACACACACACACATACATGAACACACACACATGTACACACACATACATGAACACACACACATGTACACACACATGCATGAACACACACACATACATGAACACACACATACATGTACACACACACACACACATACACACGCACATAGAGTGCCCATCATCTGCTGAACTATCACTTACTTGCTTATACTTAAAAAGCTATTCATACTGAATTTGTATTTTCACTGTGTATGTAATTAACTCTGATTTGATGCAAGTGAGTATGAAGTTAAAACTGAAAAATTAAAGCACTTTCGTACAACTCAGAAATTTCAACTAATTCCAAATCACTATGGTGTAGAAGGGGCACATGAATTGTCAGGGTTACCACCAGCTACCTGACCTGGCTTTTAAGATGATACAAAAAGGAATCTTCCAATCCATTACAAATCACACACACACACACACACACACACACACACACACACACACACACAAGTAAGTATACACACAGCGCTATGAAACAGCTGTCAGCATCACTCTCATGGACCACTAAAAAGCTAATCAGACTTCTTGGCTGGCTGTCTCAGGTCAAGAGGTTGCTAGGAGATCAAGACATGAGTAACTCTGAATAAAACTAGCCACACCAAGCCACAGCTATACCCGGGCTTCTCTGTTGTTGCTCTTCTAGAAATACTAGTGCTAGTTTCTGGGACTTAGCTAGTCACCCAAATGGTTGATGTCACAAAGAGAGAGCTAAAGTGTGAAAATAGTACAGATCATTGCAAATTATTTACAGTTGTGAGTCCAATAAATTAACTAGATGAAACAACAACCACAACCACAACAACAACAACAACAACAACACCCACAGTTGTATAGCTTAAGTATTGACTGTAATGACACATTATTAAGACCACAGTGCAGTATGTTTACTAGCACGTGACCATGAGACCTGACAGAATCCCATGTGGTCACGGGACAACAACAGCGCGTGCTTCTCTGGCACGAGAGCTGATGACACAACATGTACACAACTCAACAGGATGTTTATACTACACCTTCTATCATATAATAAAGTTAATTGACGGACAGTTGTGTTGTTACGATAGAGAAACTTGTGACTCTGAATTGCGTGTTATTTTTTGTTTCTAAATATTTTAAAACTATTTTCTACTTGATTTGATTATGAGAAATATCTTACACGTGCTGAATAGAGGACTTCAAATTTGAACAGAACTGAACTTTACGTAACTAGTGGTGGTGTTTGTTCCGGCATAAACGGGGAGAGAGTCACAGCCTAGCCAGCTGCACTCTAAGCTTTACTGGCACACACTTTAGTTAGCTTTTGGTTTTGTCCATTGCATGTTCTACAACAGTTAGAGCGTTGACAAGGTTAAAACAATCTCTGGCGTCAGGTAGTGTCCTCACTAAGCTCAGATGCCACAGCTCCAAGTCTCAGACTCCTAAATATGACAGCATCATGATACCTGAATCTAACTATTATCTATGAAATGAACAGATACATAAAACATAAGTTGCCGTTAAAGCCTTTTACAAGCGAGAATTCTATGCCACTACTCAAAAGCAAAAATGTACGAAATGTACAGATGTCAACAGTGTATTTATTTATCCTCCGACAGCATATTGAATAACTTGAGGAGAAGTAAGTAGGGTTTGTTTTTGTGTCTCTCAAAGAAGTGTGCAAGTGAAGGTTTATTTCACGGCTAGCGAGATTTGCAACCCTTCCCTCTTTCCCCCCCTCCCCGTCTTTACCTGACCAGTAGTTAACATGTCACATGTGCTACTAATCTGCCACAAGTACATTCATAATACATGTTATGTATATATATATATAGTAGCTATACATATTCATCTTTGGCTGTGAATAATATCCCTAATAATGCTCACTAGCCGATTATAAAATAACACTACTACAGTAGCACAATTACACTTGACTTAGTCAAAATTGCTTAACAATCATTCCCAGAATGTCATTACTGAACTCGAACATGGTAAAGAAGAGAAGGTAACCAATTGAAATATCTGTCTCCTCTACAATACTCACTCACTCACTCAAAACTCTAGTACCTCTCCCATACCTGTTTTCCACGGTAGAAGAGTCGCTGGCGGCTCGGTTCGGCGTTGAAGTGCTCCGCCAATTTCTCTCTAAGCTCCTCCACTTTCGTCAGCTTACTCAGGTCGTCGATGCGCACGTTTTTAGAGCCATCCATACTGCGCACTTGAATCCACATGTTGGTCTCAGTTAGTCAGTAACTAGAAGAGGAGATAACGTATACGAAGGCAACAGGTGAAACCCAGAGAACAAAATATAAACTTCATCCACCAGATGTGATCTATTAAATTAGGTAAGGCTGCGAAGCAGCGCGGGAAAATATTGCCGCCCAAAATGTGGGTTCCAAACCACATGTCGCGCGTGCGGCAATAAAATGTATTGACAGTGCCCAAATACAAAATACATACTAAGTTTAATTGTAATTAAATTGCATATTTTGTTAGACATTAATTAATAGTGTATAAAGAATTCATGCATTTACATCTCAGTACTAAGAAATGTTTTAGTCTTGTTAGTGTTCAAAATTGTGGCACTTGATTTGGTAGTGAATTCATCTTTGCTTCTTATTTTTGAGAAGCACTGCTTTATATCCTGAATGTTAATGGCAAATATAAGGTTCACAATTGGAAATGAACCGAAGATAATTTGTGATATGGCTGATAGTTCAGGGTAATGGAATCTATTAACATCTGATCGAGTGCAGGGATTGTCCGGGTTGAAACCACCTTGCTCACACAGAAACAATTCAGAGATACTCTGCAAAAATTCATCTGTACTTCTAATATTCAGAGTAAATGTTATGAGAGCAAAAGTAGTAAATATTTCGAAATAGAAGAATATGACCATTAACTTTTTTTCAGGTGTTCCAAATACGAATGGTTTTGATGCCAGTCTTGCCTTACCTAGAGTGACCTGTAATAAAACAACAACAAAGAATGGCTGCATTTACACTAACAATGTAAACTATTACCGTTATTGTGTACAAGTCATGGCTCAATATATATAATATATATTATAGTATTGTATTGCTGCTTTACAATGAATTAGAATGTCTAAAAACTTTTCATCCTCGCTCTTGTTCCTATTTAAATGCTCATTTTTACTATGCTAAAATCTTGTTATCAACAGTAGTCATGGTGCCTCCAGAATTAGCTATGGAATTGGAAAGTTTGAAAAAATGATGCCATGCTGACAAGGTTACAATGGACGGTAAAATAGTGGAACCATCTAATAGAACTGTGTTCACATCACCATTTGATATGCTTTCTAAATGAGATGGTCACTTCCCATTGTTACTTTTGGGCATGCCTAAGTTGGTTAAAAAAAGGAAAAAAAAGTTTATTGAAACAAGAGTAAAGAAATATTTATTATTTGCCTAAACCTGAAATGACCAAGCAGGAATTGACGATGTTATTAGATTTGAGACAAATAAACATTTCATCAGCAACTTTATGATGACTTGGGTAAAGTTCATGATGACTTGGTAAAGTTTATGATATTTTTTTTTTTACTTTTTCTGTAACACATTCAGCAATAGATGAAATTTTAAAACTAGTAGAGCCATAACTATCTACACACAGAAAGAACTGTTTTATTTCTTAAGAGAAAAGGTACAATTTATACTTACCTTTACTAACACTATAATCTCTAAACTTTATTACAGATAGAGTCTTTAATGGTTCAAACAGAATGCATGGCTTAATCATCCCCTAGTTGCTATATTCTCAGTGGACCACCCCTCAAAGGAAACCTTTCAACAGCTTTATTTCTAATAAATAATTATACCTGTGCTCTTGTTTCAATTTTTTTTAATTATAGGAAGTACCCAGGGGAGGATCCAGAGGGGGGGGGGGGGGGGGGGGGGGGGGGGGGGGGGTCCCCCCCCCTTTTTACAAAGTTTTTTTAGAAAATGATAAACCAAAAGGGTAACTATTTTGGTGTGTTTTTGTTTTTTTTGTTGGGGGGGGGGGGGGGGGGGGGGGGGGGGGTGGGGGGGGGGGGGGGGGGGGGGGGGGGGGGGGGGGGGGGGGGGGTGTGTGCCCCTCCCTCTAAACCAAGTTTTTTGAAAAATTCATAATGCACAAGGGTACCAATATAGGTAATTTTTGTTTATGCATGCTAATTTATGCTTTTCATTTATAATAAATGTAAAAATTATTTATTGGCAAGCGAGCTAAGTGAGCGAGACACTCCCAGGGTTAACACAATTGAAAATCGGGGATATTTGTTTGTTTGTATATATGTGTGGACGTACGTATGTCATTTTGTAATTTGACCCTCACATATTTTTGTGTTAGCTCTTTTTTCGACCTCATCTCAAATTTCACTATACAGGTTCTTTTAGTTTATCGATCATTACCCATATCACCCTAGAAATTGAATTGTTTACCACTTTGAATTCTTTTGTGGGTTCGGTTAAAACTCTAAAATTTACTGGAGTTCCATTTCTATTCGAAGTAGTAGCAGTGGTAAGTTAATACGCTATTTGTAAGCCTACGCAACAGTCTTGACTACTCACCAAGGTAAGTCTTGTGTCGGTGTGTTCAGTAGTGTGAAAATATTGTGTATTACAACTACTACTTAGCTAAAGAATATCACAAAGAATACATTTTAATAGTGTGACTTATTTTTGTGTTGCTTTATTTGTTTATTTTTTTCAATTCAAAGAGTTGCAGGGAGTGGTTACTATGGCAATGAAACCCCTTCACGGTATACATAATTTAAAAACTCGACTTTTTTTAGTAGCTTGAGTGTTAGAAGTAAAAATCAAGCTTTTAACAGTAGAGTAGTATTAGGTTCGCTCGCCATTTGTGCTAAATCACATCACTAGTATATATACTAGTGATGTGCTTCAGCACAAATGGCGAGCGAGCCTAAAGACTATACTATTTTTATATGAATGATTTTGACTTCTAACACTGAAGCTACTATTAAGGTCCAGTTTTTAAATTTCACATACACGTAAAGGGACTAACAACTCTCTGCAACTGCTTGAATTGAATGGAAAAAACAACAACAAAACAATACACGTTATTTAAAAGTTTTTTTTGTGATATTCTTTAGCTAAGTAGTGGTTGTAACACACAATGTTTGACACAACTGGAAATGCACCTACACAGACTTACCTTCGCAGTAGTCTAGTGGACAATGTATTTTCAAGTAAATACTGTTGCACACGGCTTATAACCATGACAAAGAGCGCATTGACTTGCCACCACCACTAACTCGAATAGAAATGGAAGTCCCTTAAGTTTTCAAGTTTTAACTGCACCCGCAAAATAATTCAAAACGGTAAACAATTCAATTTCTAGGGTGATACGGGTGCTGATCGATAAACCAGAGGATTTAGTTTAGTGCAATTTGGGACGGGGTCGACAACTGAACTAACACAAAAACGCGAGGGTCAAAGTACAAAATGACATACATACGTCCATACATATATACAAATAAATAAATAAATAAACATCCCCGATTTTCGATTGTGTTACCCCTGTAAGTGTCTCGCTCGCTACGCTCGCTCGCCAAATAATAGCAATTTTCTCATTCTAACAGCCAATATTATTTTAATTAAAACTTAACCCGACTGAAAGTCATCTTCTTTGGCAAGAAGTTTAAACATCAGGTTAAGTTTTAATTAACATAATACTGGCTGTTAGAACAGAAAAATTTGCTATTATTATAATTATTTAAATAAATTTTATAAATTTTGACCTAAATTTGTTTGGGCTCCTCTCCATTAGTGCTGGAACGGCCCCTGATACTGCATCACAGCCTGCTAATAGCTGTGATGCTAGGTCATCACATCATCAAAAATGATATGATGTTTGCTGACAATATGGTTATGAAAGTGGAGTGTCTCTCTGCATAACAAATGTTGGTGGTTACTTATTTTACCTTTCTGATCTTCCAAATCATGAGTATAATGAATGTAGTTCCTATAATCTGTATTAAACTGAGAGGTAATATCAATGAGTAGAAGACAACATCGGTACTGGATGATGCACATAATATTGGGGGATATCTAGAATTTGAAAACCCTAGCCCCCCATCCAGGAACAACTCTGATGAAGATGTACCATTGTTAGCTGCGTTGTTACTGGCCACAGCAAATTGACTCATAGATACTATCACAGGAGTTAACGGGATGATGAATCCCAGAACCACATACACTGCATGGATGTACTTGAGTCTTTTTTTGAAGGAATTGGCGTGGAATGGAAACATGATTTTCCAGAAGAGAACAGAAGTATGGAATACCCACCATACTGCCAGTTGGAGTAAAATATAGTCAAAGAACATGCCTGAAAAGAAAATTAAACAATTGAAGTAGGAACGAACCGTGTGGTACTGGTTTAAAAATATTACTGACTAAATTGCCAAAAAAAAAAAAAAAGCATCACTCAATTTCATACCTGTAATGATGCAATATGGTGTCACTTTGTTCAGACTTTCAAGTAAACTTTTAGAGGAGCAGTACAGGCCAGATCGATCCATGTAAGTTATTAGTATCAACAATTCTAAATAGAACAGTAAAAGTTGTGGTAATAACATGATAGCTTACGATATTGTTGCTATAGGTACTTACCTAATATGATGCAATCAATTACCAAATATACCACAAAGATGGAGGGAAACTGTAACCTAAAGAACCCAGACAAACCAAACATTTAAAAGCAGACAGAAACAATTAACACAAGAAAAAGATATATTCACTTCCTAAGAAATGGATGAAATATATTCACTGCAAATTTAACTATCTGATTGGACGGTTTGAACGAACCAAAGTAGAATAGTGATGAGGCTATTAGCTGCGTTACATAATTACAATTTCAGTACTAGTGTTTGGTAATCCAAAATTATTTGATACGAATTGTAATAACTACTGGAGCAGAAAGTAAACTTTCCAATCAAGAACTAGTTACTAAATGTGAGTTTTCTATAGCCTAGAGCCATGGTACAAGTCAGTTGCTCCACTCTGTTCATTCCAACGGAATTTACACTATCCTCACACTTTCGGCCCTCGATTGTGTAAACCCCGTACCAACCTCTACCTGGAGGCATAACTTATTTCTACTTCAGTTATTCTCTTACATTCTCTTGGAATCCAAACAGGATATTATCAGAATGACCACACCCGCCACCAGCCCCAGGATGGCTATGAGACAGATGAGTACATCAATTACAACGACTGTAACCGGATCAATTTGTGAGAATTCGCTGCAACTGGGTATGCAAATTTGTGATCCATTCTCTTGGTAAAAGCCATCACTACAGACTAAAGGAGAAGGTGTGGCTTGGGAATCCTGTGTAGCTGCTAAAAGGAAAGAATCATGCAAACAAAGTTTCTGAAAAAATATAATATATTTATTATATAGTATATATACATAATAGTACATACCTTCTTCGTTTATGTTTTCTGTACTTATTGAAGTGTTTGTAGTAATATTATCTGATTGAGCACAGATTGCTGGATTAGCTGGAAACTGATCACAGTCTGGAAGAGCTGTTCCAAAATTAATAGCAAGTTCCCATTCAGTTCTACATAAGGAATCTCTAAGTTCTTCGCACTGACTTAAGGTAGGCTGGAGGTACACTCCAGATGAACTACAAGGACCGTAGGCATATATACAAGCGAATGTGGTTGCCTCTGCTTGGCAAGCTGAACTTGCTCCAAGTCCTTGAAGCCCAAGAAGAAATTGATCGACTAGCTGGCTCATGTCTCTGGTGATCAATATTTGACTCCCAGCTTGGTACTGGCAGTTGGAATCAGAGAGAGCTTGTAAAAGTTCTGATTGGCAACGTGAACCACTAGGGTTGTAAATATAGGAGTTTGCACATTCCAAACTTGAATTAGATGTCATATTGAGATTGTTAGATGATCTCTAGTAGGTATATAATTTATAATTTGCATCATTAGAATGAATAAAAATATATCCCTATGCCAGCCGAATTGCAGGGACAAAAAATACAGTGTTATACCCCATCAGCTAAAATCAACTATATCTCCTAAACTATAGACAATTTATACACACATTAGTATACAAAATTGGTTCTTTATTAAATTTTCTATCCAATGGAAGTAGTGATGATGTCATCAGGTGTTGCCATGGCAACAAAATAAAACTCTTAGTCAACTCTGGTATGATATGACTGAAAACATTGACCAATACATAGATATGCTTCACATTTAGGACACCAGGTCTTTATTTTCTTGTCTTTATATCTTTTTAGTCGGGGAGTGACTTTTTTGTCCGCACAGACAGCACAACGTTTTCTTTCTGCAGACCGATATGGGAAATGCTTTCCAGAAAGACAAGATAGTGATTCTGAAGGTTTGCGTCCAGGACCTCTTCTCAATGCAATTGCTGGAGCTGACAAAACTCTAGCTAGTTCCCAGTGAAACTTCTTTCTAGTCATTGTTTTGTCTAGTGATGAACCATTATTGATAGCATACAGAACATAAGCGTTCACAATTGCATGATCATGATAGCGCCAAAATACTCGGCGCCACCACTTTAGTGACTTGCGTCCTAAAACTCATTCACTGATAGGGTCATTCTTTTGTGTACGGATTGAAATATTTAACCATTTTAATGTCAGTGATGATTCCTCATTCGGTGAAGAGGTGACCTTATTTAATGTTGTTTTTTCATTTATTTTAGATTGCTAAGATTGAGGAAAATATATTCAGCCTAACGTATCAGATCCATGCTGGTTTTCTTTCTTATATCAGAATTCAATGGATATCGACACATCAAGAGATATGTTCAATTACTTCCCCAGTTTTAAATTGAACACAACAACAACAACACATAAACAATATTAATCTGACATAACCTTATCTAGAGAATTCTTGAGTCATGGGTAGTTAAACATTTTCTTCTTAATAATTTGAGGATAAAGCCTTGCACATAACAAAGTAGATTACTCTAATTTATTTAGCTATAAAAGTCAAACATGACACTGTATGTAGCTACTAGAAGATTTTGTACTGCAGCAGTAACTAAATACAGGATACAAAATGGTTTTTACCTCTTGAGAATCCAGGGAGTAAAATAAAATAGGAAGCGACAGTAAACTCCACGTAATCACTATGACTGCAAACAGCACTACCAACTCCACAACTTTGCAAGCTTTGTAGCGACTATCTTTCGCTTCACTAACCGTCAAGCTATCACCACTGAAGATGCCTGAGTGAGTCTTACTGGAAGACAGAGAGTCATCAATTTTCAATGTTTCAGTTACGCTAGCCAAGACAGTTTTGGATTTTTCACCTTCCGACTTCATCGCTGATCTCCTGTATGTCCCTTACACGCCCGCTTTTGATTGCACTAAAAGGGGGCGTGGCTGTCCCCTAGAGGGCTGACATTGCATCAGTGTTTTGGCTCTAATATAAAAGCAATCGTATGAATATTATCTACGTGAATAGTTAAAATTTTCATGTATGGGAGGAATAAATTCATGTGGGTAGGTTAGTTGACTGAAATTGTTCTTACCAGACTTGAGCTGGGTACAATAGTCAAAGCAGTGGAGCTAGAAAGGATCTTGGTAAAGCATTTTGACTCTCAACACAATAGCCAGTCCTAATTACCACCAAAATAACCTCAGAAAGCAGCCAAACTCTACAAGGGTTCACCTAACGTGACTGTTGGGCATGTTTATTTAAAACATTGTGCTTGCATTACTGCTTGTTGAAGATGGAATTTTCTTTTCTGACTCTATTGTTTGTCCAAGTTTGTTTGACCTTTCCTGTGTGATGTGAAATGACTAGATGGCTCAGTGTAATGCTGGAATTAATTTTTTTTTGTTTTTCATTTTATGCATTAAAAATTGAAAATAGTGTAGTACAGTAAAGTAGCTACATGTGGAAAGAAAGAACAATTAGCTAAGTAGCTATTGAAATGTAAAACTTTTGTCTTGACCGTCAAGGCTCACCAGCCAGACCCTTTGCGGGGTCGGTAAAGGGTCTTGCTCGGTAGAGACTAGTTGACCTTGACTTTTTTGTGGCTAGAGTTAACTAGTATGCAGCAAATAACATAGTTGCCAACTTTTTAAAGTAGGGACATAGACCACACCCACCAAAACCACGCCCATTTCAAGAACCCCAGGCAGTAAGCAGTTTATTATCATAATCCAGTAATAATCGTATAATAATCAAGAACTTGGTATCGATAGCTACATACACATAAAAAGATTGCA
>WLWI01004248.1_pt1 | contig 12161 bp, 9 predicted proteins | sample 6701501 | NCBI WGS metagenome assembly WLWI01 (sample SAMN12718690, study PRJNA515312) | sponge metagenome | isolation source: marine sponge | host: Mycale hentscheli | place: New Zealand: South Island, Marlborough, Capsize Point | collected 2014-11-01
GGCATGCCTTTTTTATTAGCAGAAACTTCTGGCATACTCCGCTATATTTCAAATCATCACAGAGTGGCTCTCCATTTTTAAGCCAGTGGTACTTTTCTGATTCATTACAAGCACTTGTTGCTTCTAATATCGTAGACTTACCATCAGAAACTTTGTAGTAGTTTGGTTTTAATGTAAAAGAAGATTTTTTCTGATGTGCTGTTTCAGTCAGAGGAGGTACAAAAGTAATAATTTTTTCTTGAAATTCTTTGACAAACTTTTCCGATACCAGAGCTTCACTTACAATTTCATTTTTAAGAGCTTTCTTTAAGGCTCCTAATGTTGGGTGTTGACAATCAATATACCATTGTAGCAGTATATTGTATAGTCTAAGGTTATTAGTGCGACTATTATGACATTCTTCTATTTTAGACTTAGAAAGATTTAGAGCTATTCCAATTTCCTCCCATTTATGTGACACTTTTTGTATTATCTCTGCTAACAAATTTACATGCATTTCTAAGACTATATCGGTGTCCTCATCAAAGAAATTTACAGCATTAGGTTTACCAGCCTCACTTCCATTGATTCCCTTCAGCAAATTGTAAGTAACTGCTTTCATTTCTCTAACACTGCTCAATGCTTTAATGAGAGTATTAACCTGGCTTGCCTTAGTATTAGTGGTTGTCAATGCAACATGCAACAAATACCTTGCTTTTAAAGCTGGATCCAAATGATCAGGATCAGGATCCAATGAGAAGAAGTTATTGTGAATGTCTTTTGGAATTAATCGTTGAGAGAACAGAGAGTTAGCAACTTTTTCCAAATTATGAATCTTCTCTACAGCAGATATAAGTGTGTCTTCATATTTTCTCATATCATCCATTTTCTGTAGCTCAACCATGGTGTTTACAGCAAATTGGGTCAACAATCTCTGAAATAGCTCTCAGAATGTCAGTGACAGGATCTTCGAAAACAGCCCACTTTGAGCACTATTTCATTTTGAGATAATGGGAAAAACGGGCGGGTTAGTTTGACAAAAAAAATTATTTTTGCTAGACAGTATCTACGTACCTTCCTTTAGCTTTATCCAAAGATTCAGCTCTTAAAAGCGTTTCTTTCAAACAGAGCGGGTCGCTTAAAGTTAACTCACTTTTTTTCAGTTTTTAATTTACGGAAATTGAATTCAATTTATCACGGAAGTGTGCACGCGGAATGAACCGCGCCCTTTCGTGACCCGGAAAGTATACGGAACTTTTTCAATGTTTAGAAACGTTCATTTCTAGAAAGAACAATATAAACTTCCCTCGTATCGTAATGATCCTGTGTCACACAGGAACCGACCGCGGCGGCTCCACACGACAATTCCTCCCCGGAAGTGAGGCCCTAAGCACAGCCGTTTCCTTTCACGGATGTAGCCAGGCAGATATGTAAAATAATTGTGGGTTTTCATGTACAAGCAAGAAACTTTGCAGGGTTACAAAACATTTTCTAATTTTTAGAAGTTATGATCAATTTTGTATACTAATTATCACTTACCCATGAATTCCTGCACTGTGCATGCCAGCTAATTAATGTGAGCAAGATTTTTCCTGCTCTTGCAAGCTTTTCCCTGCTCTTGTAAGCTTTTTCCCACCATAACCAATTTTGATCAGCAGGCTGGAATATTTAATAAGAATCTAGTCCAGAGGGTATTTAAGCTAAGGACCATGTCAAGGTAAGTAAGTCCTTTCTCTCATGCTGTTTTTAGAGTATCTGTTCTCCCTACAGACAGCCTAAGATTTTTCAACTCTTCACTCCTCAGGATCCTGGTCCATCCAGGGTGAATACTTATTGGAAAAAGTGCTGTTTGTGCCAGAAAGTAACCAACGAACTCTTGCAATGTCCAGCAAAGTCAAAGCGTGTCGATATTGGCATAGGTCAAGGCTACTCTACATTATCTGCCAACATCATCCAACTGAATGATCTTCATGACCTAATTGATCTACAACGTCTTGATGAAGGAAGTGGCATAGAATCTACTCTGAGAGAAAACAAGGCAGTGTGGCACAAGTCCTGTTACTCTAAATTCAATGTCACACAAGTACGAAGAGCTGAAAAGAGGAAATCTACATTGGAAGACAGTGAGTTAAAAGAAGGTCCTGCCAAAAAATACACTCGTCAAAGTACATGTTCTGAGATGGAAGAACTCACCTGTTATTTTTTGTGCGAAGAGTGCATCAGCATCAGAACGGCTTCGTGAAGTAACAACATTGCACCTGGACTCTCGTGTCTGAAAATGTGCACTTGATCTGCAGGATGAGCGTCTTCTGGCTAAACTAAGTTCTAAAGATATGGTTGCACAAGAAGCAAAATATCATCCGAAATGTTTAGTTACACTGTACAACAGAGCAGCAGCATTGCAAGCAGCTAAAGACTTAGACCAGCATGATGACAGGGGTAACAAAGTCAGCCATGGTATTGCCCTCGCTGAGTTGCTAGCATACCTTGATGAAACAAGAATGCATGAAGATGTTGCTCCTGTTTTCAAGCTTTCGGATCTTGTCAAGCTTTATAGCTCCCGTCTACAAGAGCTAGGAGTAAAACAGCATACCCGTCAACACAGTACAGAGCTGAAGAACCGCATTCTAGCACAAAATCCAAATCTCAAAGCCAATAAAGAAGGAAGAGATGTACTCCTTGCTTTCAACAATGACTTGGGTCCTGCTCTTCATAAGGCATGTGATGATGACTGTGATAGTGAAGCTGTTTGTCTAACAAGAGCAGCAAAGATTGTGAGGAGAGACATGTTTGAAATGCAGGCACACTTTACGGGATCATTTGATCAAGATTGTCAAATGAAATCTGTACCTCACTCCTTGTTGCCTCTGGTAAATATGATTCACAATGGTCCTGGTATCAACTCACAGAGGATGTCACAAGCAACCCTGAGTACAGCACAACTACTACAATATAATAGTTCTGTTTGTCGACGAGCGAAAAGTATTGGAGCACACCATAACAAATCAAGAGAAACACCCCTTCCCATTTATGTGGGACTCACAGTGCATGCAAGAACACGAAAACATGACTTGATAGATGCTCTCTTTGATCTTGGGCTTTCCATCTCCTATGACCGAGTACTGGAGATATCTGATATCTACTACAATGAACAATCGTGTATGCGAGCAATATCATCGTGATAATGTAGTATGCCCTCCTAATTTATGACAAGGACTTTTTACTACGGCAGCAATCGATAACATTGACCATAATCCTAGCTCAACAACTGCCACAGAGCCTTTCCATGGTACTGGAATATCACTTTTTCAGCATCCTAGCCTCCAGAATCCAGGGCAGGATCGAAGAAAACATCACATCCTTGAGCAGACTTCCACAAAGAAGATGTTGCTAGAACTCCCAGAATCTTATACCAGTGTGCACCCGTCAATCTTGCCAAAAAAGAATATTCCAATTCCTAATGTTAGTTTTACTGTCGATAACAATTGCAAGGTATTTAAAGAGGCATTACACAAAGAGATACAGTAAGTGTGCATTTTGTACTATTGGCAAAGTTTTCAATGATATTGTTTCTTGTTTATTCTAGGTGGCTAAACACTGTAGAGAATAAATATTTGCAAGATATTATACCTGTGACAGCAATATATCTTGGGCTGCATACCATGCAATTCAACAGTCTAGTCATGATTGCCATACTCCTGCCATAACAGCCATGTTACCTCTGTTTCAAAATAATTCCAAGTCTGTGGCCATGATAAAGCACTCAATGGATGTTATAAAGCAAGCTGTGCAGGAGCTTAATTCATCCCAATTGCCAGTTATCACTTTAGATCAGCCACTATATGCTATTGCAAAATCAATTCAATGGAATTGGCAAGCAGAGTATGGAGAAGACCACTTTGTCCTGATCCTTGGGGGATTGCATATCGAGATGGCTGCACTTAAAGTGATAGGAGATTGGTTAGAAGATTGTGGTTGGGTTGAAGCCATTGTTGAAGCTAAAATTGCATCTGCAGGAACTGCAGACTCCTTTGTGAAAGTGTCCCATATCATCAGAACCAGACATGCACACCAAATAACTGCAAGCAGCCTGCATATTTTGCTGAAAAATCGTGTACTCAATACAAGGAGTCACTGGAATCTGGAAGTCAACTAGAGGAGTTTGAAAAATGGTGTGACAGAAGAAAACAGGAAAGTCCTCATTTCAAATTTTGGTATACAGCTCTTCAGCTTGAGCTTGTCGTTCTGGTATTCATCAAGTCTTTACGTACAGCAGATTTCCCACTCTACATAGAATGCTTTATACAGCTTGTACCATGGTTCTTCTGTTTGGACCATATAAATTATGCAAGATGGTTATCTGTTCACATCCGAGACATGATAAATCTTAACAAGATTCACCCAGAAATCACCTCTCAATTCAATAACGGCCACTTCGTTGTCCACAAGACAGGTCGAATATTTTCATCCATCGCAATTGACCAGGCTTACGAGCAAAATAATGCTACCGTGAAGAGTGATGGAGGAGCTGTTGGTCTTACCCAAACTCCTGAAGCTCTTAGGCGCTGGATGGTGGCTGGACCAGAACTGGTAAGAATGACAACAGAATTTGAAGCATCTGTTCAAAAATTTCACCAGAATCCATCAAAAATAAAGCACCATGATCAGACAAGGAGCATTCAGGTAAGCTTTGCACAGCAAGTTAAGAATCTTGCTCAAGTAATGGAGGAAATGGGAAATCCTTTTCTGGAAGAGAGCAATGACCTGTTGAGACTGGACACACGAGAGATTGCTGACATTGCTGTAGCCTCTTCAATTTGCCAGGCTGAAGAGATAGGAAAGAAACAATATCTAACCTTTGTCTCTGAAAGATTGCTTGAATGATCAAATCCTCTGTCAGATCCTATCACAAAGAACAAGATATCTTTATAGCCGCCCCGCACAAGAGAGAGATCAAAAGCAAGCCTGCAAGTGTCATCACTAAAATGAGATATTTCTCTATTCTCAAGACTCTACATTGCCTGTCAGTCACGAGATGATGACATTGATGATTTTTTTCGTCATGAAAATCAAGCATGTCCTCCTTCTCTGTCTAACCTTGGCAAATTGCGACTGGGAAACAAAGCTGATCTCTTGAGTTCGCTTGGAAAAGTGTACTGAATCTGTATCATCACGACCCAATGTGGATGTCACTATTCTTGATGGAGCTGTGGTTGTAAACTTTCTCCAACCTGCTGCTGCCAAGACTTTTGAGGAATATGCATTAAAAATCTTTATTCCATTCATGAACAATCAAGTACAACATGTCAGCCGAGTTGATATAGTATGGGACAAATACATCCAAAATAGTTTGAAGACTCAAGCTAGGAAAAACGTGGAAAAGGTATCAGGAGAAGAGTCAGTGCATCTACAAATGTGCCAAGAAACTGGCAACAGTTTTTGCGTGAAGAGGGAAACAAGACGGAGTTGTTTGCTTTTCTTGTAGAGCATATCAGGCATATTTTGGTAACTGACAAGCAAATAGTTACAACAAACAGCTCTGGGGTTGTTTGCATCCCCCCAAAAATACAAGTTACCTGGCTCCTTGCAATCATGAGGAGGATGACACGAGAATGATCGTACACTTGGTAGATTCACTCAGGGATGGTTTTCACAAAATTATGCTGCGTTCAAGTGATACTGATGTAGTTGTACTGGCAGTAGCAGCAGTAGCAAAGATGAATGTACAGGAGCTCTGGATAGCATTTGGGACAGGCAAAAACTTCAGATATATCCCCATTCATGAGATAGTTGCATCCATTAAGCCAAACAAATCTGAAGCTTTGCCCATGTTTCATGCTTACACTGGGTGTGACACGGTTTCATCGTTTGCCACTATAGGGAAGAAGACCGCATGGGATACATGGAAGTCATATGTTGAAGTCACTAGAACTTTCCTTGCTCTCTCTGCTGGGCCAGATGAAGTAACCAATGAAGATGTAGCTGTGCTTGAACGATTCACGATCCTGCTATATGACGTACAAGTGATTTGGTCTGCATTGATGAAGCTCGCAAGCACCTTTTTACCAAGAAGGGACGAGCCATGGATGCCATTCCTCCTACCAGAGCAGCCCTTGTACAGCACATTCAAAGGGCAGTATACCAAGGTGGTCATTGCTGGGGAAAGGCGTTCCAAGTTTCTTTTGATCTTCACTCTCCAGGAAACTGGGGATGGACTGACCCCAATAACTGGAAACCTTTGTGGACTACCCGACCTGAAGCAAGCAAATCATCCAGGGAGCTACTGTGCTGTGGCTGCAAGAAAGGGTGCAGAGGGCAGTGCAAGTGCAAAAGAGCAGCTCTAAGATGTACTGCCTTGTGTCTGTGTGGTGGAGATTGCAATGACAATTAGGTTTAACCTGATCTTCACTGAATGCAAATACTAGTATTGGTCATAACTTTTAATAGAATGAGATAGAGAGTTGATTCAAATGTCAAATTACTGCTTAGAAGAAGTCCTTTAATTTGATACCAATATTGAGCACTTTAATAAGAAATTTAATGTTATGTTTAAATTTTAATATTTAATTAGCAGCTAGAGGTCACCAAAGGTCAAATTTCGAATGTCTCCACTTCTGAAAATGATGCTAAGGTCATGTTCTATAACTCTGCAAAGTTTCATGCTTGTACATAAAAACCCACAATTGCTCAAAATATTTAGACATATCTGCTTGACTAATGAAACCAAAGTACATTAGTACCACCTAGATCAACCCTGAAAAAAGAAAATGCATATTGTTGACCCATGCGGCGCAATCCACGGTGATTAAGAAATATCTGCAAGTGGTGTAACAGGTCTCAGGAACTTTCTTGGATAACATAAGATATAGCTAAAGAAGGGCATTTAAAGACCCTTTAAAACCGCAAGTTGATTAATCGTGTGTAGTCCTTCATAAAAAAATGTTAGCTACAGTAGTTAGAATATATTTCACAATGACAGATAAGCTTCCTACTTACTACCTGATGGTGTTAGTATAACAGACAAACAATAGAAAGATAGCTAAGTAATGCAGTATAATTGGAGCAGCTTCGCAAGTGGCTATAGCTGATCATCAAAAAGCTTGCTCTTCTTTGCTGGTGGTGTTTGGCTCTTTTTTGTATGGCCCTCTCTTGTGCACAGGTAGTCTGAGACAGGTAAGGGCAGGTGCAGACTCTAGTGTTTGCTCTTTAAAAACATATTTCAGTCTTTCCAGGTTGTTGGGGATACCATGATGCACTCTCTCGGTGAGCGTGGATGGACTCAGCCCCCTGTGAACAACGTGGTCTTCGAGGATGTGCATCTTCGGTAAAATTGTAGCTGAAGGAAACTTCTCCGGTAAAACTACAAAAACTTGGTTATATGTGATTCTAATAAATTAGAATAGTCATCATAATTAATATTTATAAATTTTTAACATTACCTAGGTCAGTGACTGCATATAACGAGAAGAATTGTAGCCCCTGTGGCAATGGCCAAACAAGTCAAATGCCTCCATAAACAAATTGGCCGCCTTCTCAATGACTTGGACGAGGGGTAGTTAATGCTGGCTGCTCTGATTCCATCATACAGAGTGGTGATACTAGCGGACTTGACCATACAACAGGTAAGTTAATGCATTTTTTCAATATATTTTATTTATTTACCTTGAGAAGTTGATGGACATGGCAACAAACGTGCCCCCTTGGTATGCCTGCCCTCTTTACATTCAGCTGGTCCAGGCTTTTCTCAAGGCTGCTGTAGTAGGGGCCTTTTGTGTCATCACATTTCCTTTTGAGTACAGGTAACTTTGCCATCAAATTATTACTCAACCCCACATACCAGATCCTTCTTTTTCCTTTTGGCAGTGTCTAACTCGGTCACAAGACTCTGGTGCAGTGGACTAGTGGTGACATCATCCACAGTTAGAGTTGAGTCAGTCAGTAGATCTGAAATTACTTCAGCATACTGAACAGATGTCTTCACTTCTAACTGTAGGTTTGACCATTTGGTCAGCATATCAGCACTGTCACTTTGAAAGCTTCCAGCTGAGGCACCTTCTATGGCCACAGAGAAATCTAGCTCTTTGCAGCGCTTCTCAAGTAACGTCCATAAGCAATTGAAAATTCCCAGTGACAGATGTAATCCAGGAATGCATACCTACACAAACCGTAAGTTTTTTTATTGCTCCTGTTTTATATCCAATTAAATTCTCACATTTTCCAGTGGGATGTCAAAAATAATCTTTCCAATGACATTGTTGTAAAATTTTGCCATTTTAATGTCACCAAGACCTTGTGAAAGGAAACGGGAGTGGTCATCTTTCAAGGTCTGAAGAGATCGCAAAGGAAAAGGGCTTCTTTGGGTTCCTGACAAATATGCAAGTAATAGAGATAATGAAGGTTAGAAAATTTCTTACTTAATCTGCATTCCCTAGGCTTCTATGACATGCTCTTATACATGTCTAGGGTTGTGTCAGTTTAAAACTACCGTGACCTCTGTCACCCCCAAGGTTTTAACCAGAGCTCACCAGTTGGAATTGCTCCACCATGCCATGTTAGACCATCACCAGATCTAAGGTAAATTTAATTTTAATTTAATAATACAATTTATTATATACCTTTCATGCTGGTCCACTGTATCTGCAATAGCCACAATCAGATTGGGCCTGTACACAAATGGCACTTCTCGAACCTCATCCTTGTCACAGGAAAATGGTGCACGCTCTGCTTTTAAGTTCTCACCAACTATCCCCTTGGCCAGGCTACGCTGCTTGCGTTCACTGGTGATGGAGACATTGAAGGATTTAAACCATCTAAAAAATTCATTGTTGTTAAGGTATTTGGTTATTGTTGTAATAATGTTATTGCGTTCATTATTATTATTATTATTATTATTATTATTATTATTGTTATATTTTTCCCTTTAAATTTACCTTCTCAGTATTCTTAATTTGGTCCAGGGAATAGCGAGGTCAGCTTTCATGGCAAGGGTATGGTCTGCTGGTATTACTAGTGGGAGCTGGACCTTCTGAAGAAGCTCCTGTCTTTGTGACAGAGTTAAGCAGTTCACCTCAGCAGCAAACTGGGTTCTACTGTCGTTTCCACTTATCATGTCCCTCACCGATTCTAATACTTCACTTCTCCTCTTCACAGTTCGTGTACTGGCCTTTGAAGAAGAAACTCTGCAACCTGCCACTTGCACCAATGTAATGGGCTGTAATTATTTTTTATTATTATAAATAATTTGCAATATTGAAGGTATGCCCTTATATACCTGACCACCTGTAGTAATTTGTACCACTCCAGAAGGACCTTGACTCTATTGCATTAGTCGGCTAACAAGATGTTGTGCTGCTTGACATTCTACTGGAGTCGCTGGTGAGGTGCTCGGGTTGCTGAGTATGTCTTTGAGGGTAACCTTAGAAGGTGAGTTATTGGCATGGTGACTTCTGCAGTGATTATTCAGGTGTGCTGTGTAATCTTGCAGCTTCATCATGTTTCCACACTTCCGATAACACACAACGATGGACTCACTTAGAAGGGACAGGAATAATGGTGAGGGTGTAGAAATTGTCTCGCTACTAAGTGTATGTCTGTTGCAATGGGCATAGCAATGAGTAGCTGTGTTGAATATGCTTGCAGCAACAAAGGGCACAAACAGTGTTGTCACACAAGATGTGGACTGGAGTCTGGACCACATCTAGGCAGATAGAACAGACTAGCTTCTCAGTGACCGAGGTAACAATGAATTGTGGATGGGGGTCTTCAGAGGGGGAGGGAAGTAGTGATGAGGACAAATTATTAACTTACTCTACCACCATTTTAGGAGTTTCTCCACTTGGTCTTCCTCTTCCTTTGGCACCTTTGACTGTCCTCCCTCCCTTAGAATTCTTTTGGAAATGGTGAGTGCAAAGCTGTAATTAAGAAAAAACTTCATGTGAATATTTTTTGTATGCATTCAAACTTATCATGCTGAAGGTCATCTTTGGTTACTATATTGGGTATGACATTAGAAATTGTGGGTAGGTTCAATAGAGAGGAGTATTTTTTTCTTCGGCCAGATGTCTGTCTTATGCTCATGGGAATATTTTAGTGTGTTCAATAGAAATTGTTCATTGCATGCATATCTGTGACAAAAAAAAAGTATTATTATTATTATATTGTTCACAGTCCTGGTGTGGTGACCATTCCACAGAAGTAACTTTGTTGGAATGGCTGGCCTACTTTGCCCTGACGATTTTTATGTGGCACTGATTACAGAATTTTGCTGGATGTGTGGTGGTATCTTCAGAGTGACTAAGAATCCCCACAAAAGCCTGGAGATCTTCAGAATGTTCTGAACAAGAGTATACTGGCAGGGGTTTCCCTTTAGCTTTGTTTAGTCTCCGTCCACACACTCTGCAACACTTTTGTAGCTGATCCAGATGATATTGTAATGAACTAATCTATATTTTTGTGTAGTGTTTTGAGTAGTTAAAAAAATATCTTAATCTGTCAGGGTGAAAAGAGCAGTGAAAACCTCAACTAGCTTTGATGGTATTCACACCTCATGGTTGATTGATTATGGTAAAGTGGTGTGCAGTTGGTTTATGAATGATTATGCCAATGTGCAGGCATGTTAAAATGTGACTAAAAAGGTCACTAGGGAAGCCCTTCAAACCACAATACCAAAGTTCTTATAGAAATTTTTGACCTCTGATGTAAGCAAGTACTTCCATGAAATTTGTATCACAAGTCATGAATATTATAATGAGCATACCGGAAATCCCCACGCACATTCTCTAATTACCCGCTAAGTGTCCACAGTGAACCGGCTGTGAAGAGGTGAGAGCTCCCACCGGAGTAACCGTCCTAGGATAGGAGCTCCGCCCCTAGGGTAAGGCCTCCCCCACTCTTGTGTACTGGCGCTTACTGCACCAGTGTGGCTTCGAGTCAGGATTACTCCGACATTTTTCTGTAAATAGGAGACGGCCTCAGCAGGACTCAGAAAAGCATAAGAGACAAAGCTTCTTGCTATTTACTAAGTAGTACACTCACTACACAGGGTTTCATACAGACTGTACTAAAATCCTTGGTCCCAAACGAAATTGAAGAAATAATCATTAACTAACTAAAACCCAACTCTTGTACTAAAATGGAATACCAAAGTTTTAAGCTATATTTTAATAAAACAGTTTAGAAAACAAATAATGCTTTAATATTCATAAAATAATACTAGAATGATTCTTGGGGCCAGCCGCATTATGTACTTTTTTCCTCTACTTATTCTCAAACTTGCACTATTACTCAAACATTTTGTTAATTTTTCAGAATAGCTATAGCCAATTCTCATTGGTTGTATAGTGTTTTCTTATTATAAAATAGCATTTTTTTGTCAATTCCTGGAAATAGCTAGCTAGAAGTTATTCAATATCTTTATTTCAGTGCTATGAAGTGGAATTCACTGAGTTCATGTTATGCTGAATTCCAAGTCTGAGTGGCCATTAGACTACGAATAATCAATAATTTAAGTTGTTGTTGAACAGCTAGATAGGGTAGCTATATATATTGTCTGCTTCAGTGTAATATCATATAAGAATTTGATCAACTTGTGTAAGTGGCTCACTTTAAGCAATTAGCTAGCTAGGTATGAATATTATAGTCAGGAGTTATATCTCGTGAGAATGTTAAATTTGAGATTGCGCTATTTTGAACTGATTGAAGACTCTTTCAGAGTCAAAATAAAAAAGAAATAGATTGACACTAAAAGTTCATCAAACTAGAATAATCTAACCATCTAGTAGCAAGAAATGAATCTACTAGTTACACTTCCAAGGTGAATAAATCGTAACTTTGTCACGTTTGAGTTAAGCAGTGGGGAGTTAACATCCTAACCGAGGAGTATCCATCCTAGTACGCAGGTTCCGGTGAGGAGGCGCAGTCCTAGGACAACAACGCCCCCGGAGCTCCCGGTAGAAACCGCGTCCTGTGACACCGGTTTAAACGGCCTTAACTCGCCAACGAAATCGCGTAGGAATGTGTGGTATCAGTAAGTAAGGTACTTTGTTATGGTAACAACAAAAAAATTGATGGTGTGCTCAAAGTGGGCTGTTTCTCCCATAAATCTATTTGTATGGCTGCAATGCTTTAACATCACATGATATTATCCTAGCAACCATCGTTCAATACTTGCCACATGTGAATTT
>WLWI01004249.1_pt1 | contig 12157 bp, 6 predicted proteins | sample 6701501 | NCBI WGS metagenome assembly WLWI01 (sample SAMN12718690, study PRJNA515312) | sponge metagenome | isolation source: marine sponge | host: Mycale hentscheli | place: New Zealand: South Island, Marlborough, Capsize Point | collected 2014-11-01
TTTTTTTTTTTCCTTTTTTTTTTTTTTTTTCCTTTTTCTTTTCTTTTTATTTTTTTTTATTTGTTGGGCTTTTGTTTTTTCTTCTTCTTTTTTTTTTTTGGTTTTTTTTCCCCCCCCCCCCCCCCCCAGAGCCAGGCATTTATATAATTATTTTAAGTGTATCCAGCAATCTTGATGTACAGTGGTAGTGAATGTTTGAGTTAAATAATTTTAGTCTGACAGATTATTTGTATGTATTATAATAGGTTATGTTGGACTGACATCAATGATAGCACTTCCTTACGATTCAGATGATGATAAAGATTCAGATGATGATAGAGATTTAGGTAATGAACTTACACTATGTATAATAAACACATACACTTACACACATCTGAATATCCACATAATTGATGATCTAAACACACACACACATGTACATACACCTGAGTATCCACATATTGATGATTTAAACACACACACAGGTACCACATTTGAACATCCACATATTGATGATCTAAACACACCCACATACACATATACCTGAGTATACATTATACAATTGATGATCCTAACACACTTACACTACCCCTGAAAAGGGGCATCTCAGGTTAAAAAATTGTTTAGGCCAGGAAATGGGTGTACTCTAAAACAGGCAGTAGGTCTGTCAATGATTAATGATAAAGCAGGACAAGTAATCAATTGTTTTTCTTCGATAATCAAGAATAAAAAGCATGAATCTGGTCAAAATTATCACTTCGTTAAATATTTCACAATTTCTTTCTCAGCCTTCTTTTACTCATTAGAAGTATTCTCTCTCTTTCACAGGCTTTTTTAAACAATACAGAATTAATAATATTTGGTCGCCACCAGTAATCGAACCCAGGACCGCTTGTATAGTGCACAAGCACTCTGCCACTGTTCCATGACAACCACACGGCAAATAAACACTCCAATTCTGTATTTATACTTTTAAGTGGTACTGCTATGCTATAGTCTTACTCTCAACAAACCAATGAAATTTCTCTTTTTTCAAAGATTCTTATTATTCGTTGAATTTTTTACTCATCTAATTTATCACTTCACAATTTCTTTCTTAGCCTTCTTTTACTCATTAGAAGTATTCTCTCTCTTTCACAGGCTTTTTTAACAATACAGAATTAAAAATGTTTGGTAGCCACGGGGAACCGAACCCAGGACTGCTTGTATCTTTTATGATGCTGGAATATCTTATTGAATTATGTAAAACTTTGTGTTAATTTCTGCTGGAAGAGTCAATGCAAGAATCATAAGTTTATATTTCAGTCATTACTGTATTTGTAATAACTAGCTAACTGATAAATGCAGGATCACTTCAAGCCCAGTTAAGTTTATATGCTTAGACACTTCAAGTCACTGAGCATAATGTCAGTGAACGCATTCCTTAGTTCCTAATAATGAAGCCAAGGCCAGAGCTCATCTAATGCTGTAGACACTGGTTTGGAATAAATAACATACCTAAACTCTACGGCAAGATATCCACATGCCACAAGTTTCTGCTAGTAACACTCTATTCACTCTACTAGTGATAAGTAGAGTGCCCAAGTCGTACTTTGCAAATTAAAGCTGCACAAAATAATGCATCCAGATCAAGAAGATGCCCCTGTTGATTATCCACCTAGTGATGATCTATATGGACACACATGCGCACACATGCACACCTGAATTATCAGCATCTTGAACATCCTTGAGTATTTGTGAATAAATAGAGTGTTCAATATTTCCCAACATGGAATATTATTATATTTAATGCTCCAATGCACAATTCTGAATAATTTGAATATTTTAGTATGGCAGATATATCTCTACAATGAGGCTTACTTTTAAGGCTGTAAGGGAAGAGAATGAGACCCTGGTATAGCCTAACTTCTCTAGTGAAATCCTTGGATAGACATATCTGCGAGTCAGGGAAAGATTGATAGATGAAGAACTTGAAGGGTGTTGACGGACATTAGAAGCGAAGAGGAAAACATTAGGAAGGCAAATAAAAGAAGCTATTTTTTCAAATGACATCCAATTAATAGCTAATACTTGTATACAGTATGAGGATAACATTCAATCTCACACTTGTATATACTAGTGATGTGCTTGAGCACAAATGGCGAGCGAGCCTAAACTACACTTTTGTTAAAAGATTAATTTCAACTTCAACACAGTTAGAATTGAAAAAAAAAAAGCAACAAAAACAAGTAGCATTATTTGCACGTTTTCTTTGTGATATTCTTTAGCTAAGTAAAGCCACAATACTTTCACACAATTGAACATACCTACACAAGGCTTACCTTCGTAGTTACTCTAGTGGACAAAGAATTTTCAAGCAAATACTCTTTAGTAGGGCTTATAATTAACTTACCACCGCCACTAACTCGAATAGAATTGGAACTCCGTCAAGTTTTTGAGTTTTATCTAAGAATTCAGAGCGGTAAACAATTCAATTTTTAGGATGATACAGGTAATGATCACTAAACCGGAGGATTCCATTTAGTGAAGTCTGGGACGGGGTCGAACAACGAGCTAACACAAAAATACGGAGGGTCAAAGTACAAAATGACATACGTACGTCCATATATATAAACAAACAAACATCCCCGATTTTCAATTGTGTTACCCCTGTAAGTGTCTCACTCGCTACGCTCGCTCGCCAATAATAAACCCACCTATTGCTAGTAAAAATACTTACATGTTCTTGTGATCTCCCCATGTTGTATGCTACTTGTGCAATAATTTTTATTATTATGTATTATAGTTAGTTCAGATGATTCATCAGATGAATCTGATATTTCATATCAAGAACAAATGTATTTAGGTAAGGTAGAGGTAGTTCTTCTATAATTAAAATAATATTAAATTAATTAAATTTAAAAGTCACATTCATGTAATGTTAACCTTGTCATTCATGATTGCTGATACCCACCTTCCTGCTGTCTACCCTTCATAACCACCACTACAATGCATGCTGCTGGAAGAAAATGCAATGGCCCCTGTTCTATCATACTCCGAATAGTGGAGGTAATGTCATGTTTATTTAAGAAATTCAAGTATCTATTTAGACATCATTAGTGGCAGATAACTTCTAACACTGCATGTGCTTCACATTTGATCACAAGTTTATGTTGTGTGTGTGTGTTTTGGAATTCCAGTATCAATTTGCACATCATAATGTTAGATAATCACCAATAACACTTTTCGTACATATATCATGACCACCTAATAGCCTCAGGAGTGGTTGCGACCATGGACCTACCAATCCCACAGACTTACCTTTCAACTCACCTTATGGAAGCTAGTAGTTTTGACCAGGTGCTAGATATTATGTGATTCTGCCACACATTGCAAGTTCCATGGCAGCAATACTTTTACCTAACTACCATTCCAACATTAACCTCATCCAAACTTGTTAATTACATAACACACATCAACTGCTTTATTGTTGTATTCAATTACAACAAATTTCTCATATTCAATAAGAAAGATACCTGTCATCGATGTAGTGCCTCAACACATTTGACAATAGTCTGCTAAATTGGATGCTGTGCATGAATCGGTGAGCACAAGTTCATGACAGTGATTCACTGAATGCAAAAGTGGGTAAATGTATGATAAGTGTATGATACGTTGTCCTCGTAATTGACAGAGAAGTTTATGCTGTAAACGTTGATACTGCTGATGATCAGTACCAGTTTATTTGTACTTGTGTATGTAATTTATCTATACATGGATTTATTCTGTATGTAATTATTCATGGGAGTGGTCATCCAACAAGTCCTGAGTCATCTGGTGAAGGCAGGAAAATGAAATTCTTGGAACATGACATGCCCACATGATTTCATTATAGCTAATTGTGAATGTAAATCAGTCAGAATATATACACTCTGGCTAACACCACCTTAGAGTTGTACTTTGTCGAGTTTAGTGAAGGTTCTTAATATTAATTATTGATATGATTTGCAATTCCCACGAGAATGGGCTGGCCACCTAGCAGAGGGAGGGCAACACAGCTAATAGAGGAAGTCAGCTAAGTCGCACCCAACTTTTGAGCACTGGTGGCAGCTGGGTACCATTACATAGCTACTCCAACTGACCCACACAATGGTGATAAAATTCATCAGCAAGTTTATTGGTAGTATAGTTACATTACAATGTATTTATTACAAGTATCAAGTTCATACTCTTCATAAAACCAGAATGAACCTTTTCAATCAAAGGGTCTGAATCTGCAAAGGGCAGAATTCAGCAACCGTTATGTATCCACTGAACTACGACAACCCATGACTTCAAAACATTCAATGGGTTGTGACTGCACAGAATTGGTGTCTGCTGAGTATGAAACTGCAGCAAGCCGATCTACACAACAGAATATATAAGATGATAGCTAGGACTTCCTGGGCTTATTTCCCTGGTGACAACTGAGATTCTTTATAGACCCTTTAATTGAGAAAGGTTCATTCTATAGCTTTTCAATTTTTAATTGTAGCTACTTGTAATTATAGATACACTTGAATTTTGGAAAAAACGTTTTGGGGTAACAACAAAGAAAGGTATAGAGTACATTGTAAATGTGGCTAAATAGCATACACATTGTGACAGCATAACCAAAGCATATAATATTGATGATAAGCTTAAAATCAACATTATAGAAAAAGTAATATAATATTATTGATGTGTGTGTTAGTTGTATTACTGCTCACATGATGACACTACATTATCAGGACAAATATTCAAACTTTAAGATTATTTAAGGGTGCTGGCACATAGCAATGCCTGAGCGCCTTTAGTAGTGCACTCCAGCTGAATAGTCACGCGTTATCTACCTCAAATCATGCCCCGCTTTGTAACCAAATGCAGCTGTGTACCACTTACTATTGTGCGCATATGGTTGGGGTGGGGCAGAGTCAACTTCAATAAACTATCCTCGAACACAAAAATAATGGATCCAGAATTTCTCTCACATGCTGCTCAGGAAGGATAGACAGTAAGTTTAACATGCCCTAGCAACCATGGCCTATTTGGCGGGTTTTTTGTGCTAAAAGAGTGTGCCAGTACTTAAAAAATTTTTTTTAATTATATTTCCATCCTAAACAACTTAAGATACAATGTGCTATTTTAAAAGGGTCTTTCTGTATTACTCATACATTAGGAACTATTATATATATTTATATAATATATATGTACATTTAGTATATTATATAAATAGATAATAGCAAATTGTCTTGTTCTAGCAGCCAATATAATAATGTTAATGAAAACTTAAACCTGACGTTTCGAATTCTTGCCGAAGTTTTCTCCAGGGGTCAACTGAGGTCAAACTCTACAAGGTGATATAATAAACAGCAATATTGGCTGTTAGAACGAGAAAATTTGAATTTATTATAATTATTTCAGCCAAAAATGACTGAATTATAAAATATAATATTTTTATTGATGTGGTTGTACAATTGGTTTAGACGTCATAACTCCTAGTCCTGAATTAGAATCAAGTAAAAAGAAAGGTATCACAATATTGACATAATTTAATTACAATTAACAATAACTGTTTATGTAGCAAAGATGATACCGTTCATGCATGCATGCATGTATGTATGTATGTATGTGTGTATATGTATGTTGTATGCATGCATGTATGCATGCATGTATGTGTATATATGTATGTATGCATGTATGTATATATGTATGTATGTGTGTATGTATATATGTATGTATGTGTGTATATGTATGATGTATGCATGCATGTATGCATGCATGTATGTGTATATATGTGTATATGTATATTCTGAAAATATTTAGGTCTGAATGAATGTATGTGAATATAGGTGTGTTGTATGGAAACATTGGACAAGGCGAGACTATCAGGGGTAGCACAATTTGAAAATTAGGGATATTTGTTTGTTTATATATAATATGTGTGAATGTACATAAATCATCACATTTTTGTGCTTGTTTCATGGTTGATCCCATCCCTTACTCCACTGAATGGAATCATTTGGTTTATTGATCTTTATCATCAATTGTTTACCCCTTTGAATTAGATTGTGTCTGATGTATTTGATTTTTTTTGTGGACGCAGTACTTAGGAGTTTGTTTTCTATTCGAAATAGCGGCAGTGGTAAATTATCTTGGCTAATGCACTGTTTGTCATGGTTTTAGCCTTATGCAACAGTACTGTTCTCACTTGATAATCCATTGCCCAATAGTCATAGTCACAAGTCATGAAGTAAGTCCTATGCTGGTATATCCAGTGAACATGTGTGTGAAAGTGTGGAGTGTTACAACTACTGTTTAGCTAAAGAATAGCACGAAAACCAAAAACACATTAGCTGTATTTTCACAGCTCTTTTGGCTACGGGTGTTGTAAAGCAAGTCACCATTTAGGGTAGGACTATAAACTTTGTTGGTATTTCTTGGAAATGCATGTTGTTGTTTTAAAAAATTTTCAAGACAAATAGTAGCTATAATAGTTACTATGGCATTGAAACAAATTTACATACATCAAATAGAAACTCGGCCATTTAAAAGTAGCTATAGAGTGCCTTTGTGAGGAACACATGTCATTGAGATGAAGCTATCACTACTATAGTCAATGGCTACATAGCTACTTATAATTACTTTTAGGAGTAAATAGACTGAATGATGCCTTCGTAAACAGTGAAAAGGATCTAAGTTGAGGCAATCTGAATGAATGTAGCCTTATTTTTACTTTTGTATATCGATTTCTTAACCAACTTTTAATCAGATTCTACCTGTGTGAATTACTTGTGTGCAATGGGTTGATTGCCATTTGTACTGAAGCACATCACTAGTATGTGTTCTTGTGTAAATATTTGTAGGGCGTTCAAGTGCTTCACCAGTTGAAACTTTTGAGGAGCATAGAGAAAATGTTTATCAAGGTATGTATACTAATTTATCTTTTTTACTGCTGTCTTTTTATGTAAGTTTATGTGTTATAACTAATGCAATACTGTATGAAGATCTACAATAAATACCAAATTATGTTTCTCATAAAAAATAGAATTAAACTATAACTGTATCTTGTGTCATTAGATTTATGATTCTTTTTAATCTATTGATTGGACATTCTTATAATATTTCATAGATTTATGGAAATCCTTGAAAGAACGAATTGGGATATCAAACAGTAAAGGTAAAAAGAACATTGTTATTGAGGCTAGACTTAACGACTACATAGCCATAGTCAGAGTTCTATCCAGAAAATATTGTTTGGGGGGATGTTCACCCTATGTACCATTTTGTATGCTTGAGCATAAATATTGAGTGAGCCTGCCTAGTTAGGTTATATAAGACTTCAATGTGGTTATGTAATACATTTTACTAGAGTAAGCTTCTATGTCCACAATGACAAATATAGATTTTATAAATAGCAGCTCACCATTAATTTTAGCAAACAAATACACAATTGCTTTCTTGCCTCAATTTCTGAGTAGTGGTAACTTCTGTAGTATCAAATTTACACCATTTTGACTTCCTCAATTATCAGTAACTTTTGATAACAAGCTTACAGCTACAATAAGAAAGGTCAGAGTTATTTTTGTAATTTTAGCTAACGAATATGAAATTACGCAATTACTTCAGCTTCTCTTGAATAGTGTTAGTATTAATTTAAAGAATTCTGACTACCAGTAGCTCATGACAACCAATAATTGGCACTTCTCAGCCCTTCCCCCCCCCCCCTCCCCCCTCAAAAAAAAAAAAAAAGAGACTGCTAAGTTTTGAAAAAAGTCATCTGGTAGGGTTTTCAATGTCATAGTTACTGGTCAAAGTATCTCACAATTTGTACTCTATGTTTAATGTAAGACTTGCTTAAATTAATGCTATAGTATCTGAAGAAACAGGGGTCAAGGCTTAAAAGCTATTTTTAGAATAGAAAAATCCCCCGCGCATGTGTAAGGGGCACACGTACAACCCATACATGTACATATATATATATACTAGTGGTGTGCTTGAGCACAAAAGTCGAGCTAGCCAGCCTAGTTAGGTAACAAAACTATTTACCACTGGTGTCACCTGGTTCTGCCTCCCTTGTTTTGGAGAATGCTCTGTAAGATTCTGTCAAATTAAAAAAATATTCCTTGACAAGGTATAATTAGCCAATGGGTATGATTGATTAGTATTTGTATTTATTATGCTTTCGTAAATTTTACATTTTTTTAATAGTATGATACTCATATAACACTATTGTAGTTTTATGCAGCTTAACAAGGCAGGTTCGCTCGCCATTTGTGCTCCAGCACACCACTAGTTATTAGCTCAAGTGTGGCCACAACTGCTTCATACTTATAAATGGACTGATAATTCTTTTGAAGTGTTTCGTTTGTGCACAGGCTCACTCGCCAATTGTGCTCAAGCACATCACTAGTTTACAATTATGTGGATGAGCTTAAAAATTTTAAGTAGATTCCAAAGCTAATATAGTGTAGTTTGTCTCAGCTGCAGTCATATTTAATAATATTATTATATATATATATATTATATATAGTACTTATTTACATAAGTCAGAGTGTGATATGGCGAAATATTTCAAGAGCAGGATAATTCATTTTCATGAGCCAGAGGTGAGTGAAAATAAAACCTGAGAGTGAAATATCTAGCCATGCTCTGACAAGTGTAATAAGTGGTTTATTCCACACTAGATACCTTCACTACAATAGTTAGTACTAGATGAAGGGTAACTCACAGGTAAAATTGGTTGTATGGGGCTCCCCACACCCCCAGCTGACATTTTAGCAGCTGCTCTGACTGGGTTAAGTTGGCTACACAGGAGGAAGGTTGCTGTAAAAACCAAGAAAATTGACAAGTTTTGGCCAGTTGCTATAACTACAAGAGTAATGAACTTGTTCAGTACAGCGTGAAAATTTCGGGTCATGTATCATTATGAAGATATCTAGGGTGAAATAAATATATATTATAATTATATATAATATATAGGTATATTTATATATAACATTATATATTATATACTGTGGTGGAGTCTTTTTTTTTTCTCAATATAAATGTGGCATTATTTTGAAATACAAACCACAGCAACTTAAAACTGTAATAATGATCTGATTGATCCCGGTAATCTAATTGTCATCTCACTCCACATTTTCCACAAGGTAATATTATAGAGCCAAAATATTAGGGCAATTAGTTGGTTAGTTTACGGAAAGAATATTGTAAATATGGGCAAAATCAGAGTGGAGTGATTTATTGATGGAAATATACAGCAACTATATTTTATATAATAACTGCAGATATATTTTATTATCTATTGTTATGGTATATGTCAGATTTTAGTATTCGTATAACTATCACTCATGCTATGAGAAGAATTTCCCGCACCACTTGTGAATGCGTAATACCTATTTTCTTTTTATTATAATATTCATGAATATATCCTGACTTTGATTCTACAATTGGTTTAGATACCCCAACTCCAAGCCCAGAATTAGAACCAAGAAGTTGGAAAGGTATTACAATCTCATACAAGTGATTCTTAATTTGATATGTAATATACAGCAGCATTATCTTAATTTATTTTGAGCTAAAAATAATTACCCAATAAAATTCTTTAGAAATTCAGTATTTTAAATTAATGACCGAAACTCTACTTTATAACACCCATTGAATTATAGAATTCTCCAATTGGTGAAGAACATAAACATATTTAAGCATAATATTCAGTAACTAACACACTCATTAGTCTGTCCATTGTAAGTCAGAACATCTTGTGAAAACTGATAATATACAAGCATTTTCTAGTTATATTTTAAGTAGAGTTTATCACAATATAGCAATAACATTTAAAATATCTAGACATTATTTTATTATGTGCTCTAACTATCTTGAAATCAGATGATATCCATAATATTAATATTGCTATGTTCTTAACAAATTATGATGACCATGTGTGTAAAGCTGGGGTGAGTCGATAGAGTGTTGTCATTTCTGAGTGTGTACAATGTCAAGTTCTAACTGCTCTTTGACAAGAAAAAAATTAATATACTTCCATTGATTTTTATCTGTGAGTCCCTCACAGATTGTCTGGCACTAAAACTAAATGTGAAGTCAATACCTCATGAACCATGAGTTGTTGATAAGACTAGATGTGAGGTCAATACTTCATGAACCATGAGTAGAGATAGAGGAAGGAATAGAAGACAATCAGTGAGCTGAAGAGAGGAATAAGATATGTATCAAGCATCACAATGTGGTGGGGTATTTGCTAGTAACATTTTATTATCATTACCTATACTTGTTATCTACTTATTGATTTTATTGTCTTCACTTCATTAGAATCAAGAAAATTAGGACAGCAAAGTAAAGGTATGATCATAGCAGGACCTATAATCATTTTCTGTTATTTTCTGTAATTTAAGTACACTATTGAATTTTGGTAGAGCCGATTATGCTGGGTTAATTGAAAATATTATCACAAGGGTTTAGTTAGAAAATTTGCTATTCCCACCATTACCTCCGTCAGATAGTTTAGGTAGTCATATTAGTCTGAAAACGAGTTTGTTATAAATGATGAACAACAGTAACAGCTAAAAGGTAGCGATCACAAGACGGGTAATTATAATGCATAATGCACAGGCATGAACATAACCTTAAAATACTTGATATGCATATTAACTAATTATAAATGTTCACTAATGAATACTGCTCGTCTACTCCCTGTCCAGACCTGCTTGTGAGGCTGGACCAGGAAAACCACGTTAAAAATTATTCAGACACTTCCCAACACAATAGCTACATAATAATTACATTCATATTATTTGTGTAAGTTATACTGTCAATATGCTTTATATTACTCTATGTAGGGCACGTGATGACATCTGATTCACTTTACATATATTTCTTTGTTGCTATGCACTATGCATATATTTCACTCTGATATTTTATGATGAAATTAAAATTGCAGAAGTATTCATGTTATAGTTACTATGTATATTGTAAAGGCATACAAGAATAAGAGATGACGAATTTATTGTTTGCATAAATAGATTGCAGCTGCTGTCATGTATCGTGCACTCTGAATTTCTTTTAGTCTTTTCATGAATAATCAAAATAACATGTGCTGCACAAAATAACTAGTGGAAGGTTTAAATATGATATACACCATAAGTAGGACTTAAGTCTTTTGTGTATATAAATTTCAGTATCTCAATATTAAAAAGTGCAGAGTTTGTAATTTGTAGCAGACTATGTTGTGGCACAATTAACAAAAGCTTTTCCTTCTTCCAAAAATAGTTAATTTCTTCAAGTTTAAATCAATATTATGTATAATCAACTAAGTAAATGTTTGGTTCTGTCTTAATGTTACAATACATACAGGATAAAGACTTTTAGCACTAAATTTAGCTTGTGCTATTAAAAATTCCTAGCAAATGGATGCTAATGATGTGTAGCTAAAAACTAATGTTGTTTTGTTTGAACATTTACATTTTAGTTTTAGTTATAGTTTTTTTGACAAAAATATTTCAAAATTAATTTTAGTTTTAGTTTTTCATTATAAGAGACTACAATTTTAGTTTTAGTTTTGGTTTTTCAAGTATACTAACTTCCATTTTAGTTTTAGTGTTGGTATTTTGCTAAGGGAGGGAGTTCTGCGATAGTTGAGCAACGCTGACTGCTGTCCAACAGTTTGCCTTAGCCAAACAATTTACTCAGGTGCTATGAACAAACGATTGGGTAAAGGGTTTTGCTTCTTGAGACTACCTCTGGTCATTGGTCTTCTTTCAGCGATGTCACTAAAATGGTTAGCTATATATTTAGTCTTGATTCAAAAATAATTTCAATTTTAGTTTTTATTCATCAGCTCAATGCTTGACTTTTAGTTTTAGTTGGCGAGCGTAGCGAGCGAGACACTTACCGGATCGAAAATCGGGGATGTTTATTGGCGAGCGAGCGTAGCGAGATAGACACTTACAGTCGAAAATCGGGGATGTCAGTTTATTCAGCGAGCGAGCGAAGCGAGCGAAGCTGACTCTCAGTCGTGTTCAATTGAGATTTCAGATATATATATAGGTATGTATGCGTACGTCAAAATATTTCGCCCGCGCTTCTAATTACGTAAGTTAGGTAAAGCGTTCACAGTTCCAGTATTTTTCAATTAACGAGCACGGAGAATCCTGCTGCACTG
>WLWI01004250.1_pt1 | contig 12156 bp, 7 predicted proteins | sample 6701501 | NCBI WGS metagenome assembly WLWI01 (sample SAMN12718690, study PRJNA515312) | sponge metagenome | isolation source: marine sponge | host: Mycale hentscheli | place: New Zealand: South Island, Marlborough, Capsize Point | collected 2014-11-01
TAATGCTGAAACTGGGAAATCTTTATATAAGCTGACTGAAATGGATGTCCCTGGAGCTTCACTCAATGGCAGAGAACCAAGCCAGCTTCATGTGGTAGAGCTAAAGAGATGGCTGAAATGTAGAGGTGCTACAACTTCTGGGAGGAAGGAGGAGCTGGTGAAGAGGTAAGTAAAAGCATATGAGTGTACGATCTCTCAAATATATATACCGGTAGCTAGTAAGGGTTATTATTATTATTTTTTTATTTATTGGTGGGTGTTGTAGGGTTCGAGATTATATTGCATTAGGTTTAGACAGTAAAATTATTGATCCCGATGGTGGAGTTCATGTCAATCGGCTAAGGACAGTTAATGAGCTGAAAGAAAAAGAATTTGTAATTCCAAGGCCTCTACCATCTGAGAGGTGGACATCTAATTTAAGCCAGGTTCCACCGTTTAGTAATAGTAGTTTATATGACCACTTGGTAACGGGATCACGAACGATTCCAGAAAATCAAATCAAATCGGCAGAAAAGACTTTTCGAGCTGGAGCAATGAAGCATAGAAGGTTATTTCGTGACAATCACGTTATGATGGTACGGTTTAATCCAACGGGTATAGAAAACGACTGTCTTTTTCATGCATTTGTGAAGCCATCTTTCAAAAATACTGGAAAATATTCCACTACAGTTTCGCTTGGGAAGCTATCAGGATGCGTAGTAAGTGCTCAATGTGACTGCAAAGCAGGAGCTGGGGGATGCTGTAAGCATGTAGCAGCTTTATTGTATAACATATTAGAATTAGGATTAGGTGGCATTCCAGCAGATGAATCATGCACTGACCAACCTCAGAGATGGAACAAACCCAAAGGAGCTGAACCAACTGCACCAGTACTATTTTCAGAAATACAATTTGTGCATCATGCTTATGGGAAACTGGAAAGCTGAAGATTATGCCCTTCATGTTAGTAAAATTAAAAGGTTCCATGCATGCCCTCCTACTTGTAATTTAGTAACTGAGGAGAAAATACGAAAATATTGCACAAGTCTTGAAGCGAATAACAATGCTAAGCTATTTACCTCAGTAATGAGAAACAATGATTGTAAGCCTACTAGTGTTACATGTAACTATGCAGCAATTTAAAAGACTCGAATAATCAACCGCCAAATCAAGAAAAGTCTATCAACTGGATCAAGAACAGTCAAATAATGAATCACCAGAGGCTAAGGTTTGGAATAAAGTTAATGTAACTAAGGAACAAGCCGAACATATAGAAATAATTACAAGGGATGAGGCAGATTCTGCTGAATGGTATAAAGAGCGAAGTCTTAGAATAACGGCATCTTTCTTTGGCAGAGTGTGTAGAAGACTTGCTACTACCTCCCCTGATCCATTAGTTAAATTAATAATTAATCAAAAAAGGTATAAATCAATGCCAGCAGCCTGTGCATGGGGTAAGAACAATGAATCCAGAGCCGTAGATATGTATATGATTGCAATGCTCGGAGATGGGCACATGGGACTAAACGTAGAGAAGTCAGGGTTAGTTGTTAATCCAGCATATGCTTTTTTGGGAGCGAGTCCTGACTGTTTAGTTACTGACCCAGTATCTGTAGACACCAAGGGATTATTGGAAATCAAATGTCCATATCAACATAAGGATAATTCTCCATTGGAAGCTGCACAGCAGAAACAATTCTTCTGTAATATAGATAATGGGAAATTAATTAAAAAAAAACACATCATTATTATTACCAAGTCCAAGGACAAATGGCGATTTATTCACGCAAATGGTGTGACTTTGTAGTATATACTGAAAAAGGTATTTCAGTACAAAGAATTGAATTCGATGAAATATTCTGGAAGGACATGTTGTTCAAACTGCAATTGTTTTATACCACTGCAGTCCTACCTAAGCTTGTGGAACAGTTTAAATAATTTCTAATTATCAACTACATACATGTTTACTGTAATAACTTATTGTTTCAAATTCCTCTTCAAGAGACAATTGTTCTTTGCCTCTCATGAATGGTGGGATATTTAACATATTTTTTTCTTCCAGCTAATACATCTTGGATATCAAATCCCCTGTCTGCCATAACCATGTCTCCAGGTTCTAACAAGTCTATAATTCCACATAACTCGGTAATTCTCTTGTCAGAAATGTGACCACCATACAAATTTGAAATGAAGGAGACCATACCACTTGGTGAAATACCGATCAAACCTTTAGCGGTATTGTGACTTTTGTAGGTTGAATAAGTTTGAAACTGCGCTCTAAATGATGAAGGCATCTCTATAAATAGTTCAGTACAATCAATAATTACTTTAGTATTTGGATAGTGCTCTTTAAAGCATGTCGGCATTGTTTCTTTTACCATTTTTGAGGTTGGCCAAATAGGTAACTCTTTTAACGAGTAGTAAAGAAAATACACAGTGCTCCAACTTACTTGAAATCGGTCAGCAATATCTTTTTCTAAAGCATCACACCTTAGCTAATATAAAGTCATAAATAATTCATCTATATAGGTTGAATTTTACGTTGAGGACCATGTTTCAGTTGTGTTCTACTTTCAGCATTTTCAGAACCCCAATAATTAAGCTGATTTGCAGCTGAATTCATAAAAGCTAACCAAAGTAGCATAATTTGGAAACCCAGTATAAAACCGAATATCGTCATTACTTCCAGCAAATCTCATTAACCCAAACTTTAACTTTCCTACCTCCACAACTAAAGATACCTTTTCATTCTTCAATCTCTCTACCTCTAAACTAAGGGCAACTTTCTCATTTTCAAGTGTATTAATAGTACCTACCATCATATCCTCAGTTTCAACCACTAATTCTCCTGATACTTCAGATTCACTTTCGAGCTCTTCCTTCTGGCATTTAGGAGAAATATACTTTCTGGCTTTAGGTCTTTTTCTTGTTTTTGGTTCAGGAAGTAGTGGGAAAATAATAGGAACATCAAGCTTGTTACACTTCTTCCCATTCTTAAAATGTTTAGAACAAACACGATGTCTGTCTGAAGGAATAAAATCCTTTCTTTTAATAGCATCCATTTAACTTTTAACACTTTGTCTTTGGGGATCCTGTAAAATAAAAACTCCCTATTTAGTTTTGTATTACTATAACACCCTGGCACACAACATGTATAACCACCTCTCAAACTTCTATGCCCTTGAACTTCCTTATCATTTACCAAAATGCCAGCAACTTGGTTACTACTACACCAGTAGTAAAGTCACTATCTCTACCATCAGCAGCAAAGTCTCCATCTCCACCATCACAACCAGCAAGGTCACTATCCTGACTATCACAACCCCCCCCCCCCCCCCCCCCCCCCCCCCCCCCCCCCCCCCCTATGCACCTGCTAAAGTTGAAAAAAGAGCTAAAGTTGAAAAAAGAGCAAGTGGTGGTGAAAATTAATACATTTTCTATGGACCAGGTTAGCAGCCCATGATACCATCAGCTGGCATCATGCAAGTCCTCTATACAATAGCCCAGTAGTAATCTGGACATAACCCCAACAGCTAGGTTGAGCCCCACCCCTTAAGCCAGCCACATAGCCCCCCACCTAAAGAAGCTGTAGTTTGGCTACTTCAGGAAAAAAAAGGTAATTCTGTATCCTTAGTAAACTCAAGTATACTACTTCAACACTAGCTATTAAGGTAAAATTTATTGAAATAGCTGGTTACAAAACTGTTTGACAGCCCACTATGATTCATAAAATATTTCAATAACATTTACCTTTAAAAAATGTAAATATTTGTTGATCTGTTTACAATGGAATGTCAATTTGGAACTAATTGGGGATTGTGTCAGTTATTGGAACTAATTGGGGATTGGAGTGTTCATAAAATCAAAATGTTATAATAGCAAGTTATAACAACCAATATATTATGTTTAATCAAAACTTTACCCAACATATCCATTTCAAGGGTCAATGAGGTCGAACTCTCTGTGGTGATATAATAATAAATACAATATAAACAGCAAGACAACTGGTGGGCATGCTTGCTGTTTAATATATCCTGAACGATGAGCCACACACAGCATGGGCAGCCAGCATCCAGGAAGCTCTAAACCTATGTCTCTGTTAACTTGTTGTTGTCTGGTATCTTAATGCTTACTTTTCTAGAGATCATGATGGTGGACTTCTCAAGTTCACATTTATCTGAAAGTAGTCTTACAACAAAACACATGACCAAAGTAACCAATGAGTGTACAGTCTTCTTTTACTCATTCTGTTAATTAACGTTTCAGTTGATTAAGTTATTCTGTTGTCAATTTTAACCCATTGCACTCATCGGGTGTACACATTGCACTCATCGGGTGTACACATTGCACTCATCTGGTGTACACATTGCACTCATCGGGTGTACACATTGCACTCATCGGGTGTACACATTGCACTCATCGGGTGTACACATTGCACTCATCGGGTGTACACATTGCACTCATCGGGTGTACACATTGCACTCATCGGGTGTACACATTGATTAAATAAAAGGAATTTATAATGGCAAACAAACAACACAAGGACATCCTTTCAGCCCCAAACCCCACCCACTATGCCTGGCACAGTAGCACTAGTCACCAATTCAATGATTATTGATAGTGAAACAATATAAAAAAAACAATAAACAATCAAAATAAGAGGAGAGAAATTTAAAAAAAATTATACTCCAAAAAGTCCCGAAGCATTGGGGTCCCATTCATCCTGAATGGATTACACAGAGTTAATGACTGGTGGGGGCAGCCCAGTCTATGGTCTATGTAACCATCCACTTCATGAAGTACAGGTCCCCAACACCCGGTAACCTTAATACTAGGGTATTAGTATTTATACACCTCAAATAGTTACTACACACTTACTGTGGGTTGAGATGGCATATGAATATCATTGAAATGCCAAGCCTTCCGAGCAAGATAACAATCTTAATTGAAGGAAACCCCTTACCTTTCTTAATAATCAACAACAAGAGCAAAGTGGACTTGCTTATGTATGCAAATATGTAGACACACACACACATTTATAATAGGGCTGAGGGAGGCATATTAGTTGAACCAAAATGTTGGAAAAGTATCATCCCCCCAGGGCAGAGAGGTATTTATGGTGAAATGTTAGCAAGAATAACAAATTAGTTTAAATATTAATTGTGCAAAGCAGCCAGAAGTCCACAAAGAGGGTCATGCCTGTGAGGCAAGATTAAGAAAAATGGACTATTAGAGAGCTGCCATTTTCTAAGATAAGATAATAGAAATAGACTCCAATAATTAAGTAAGACTGCCACAGAATCTCATTGCCCAAAAAAGTTGGCATTAGTATAAGTAACAGCACAGGTAGCCGCGCCTCCAGAAGTTTGCTCCCAACGTACGGCTCCTCACTCCATCTAACCAGATAGACCTTGTGCACAAGCACAACTGAAATTCTTCCATAGCATAGTCTCCAGGCTGAATTTAATAAGTTGTCTGAGGCTTAGAAACAATCTGCCATTTATAAAATTAATTAATGGCTAATATACTCTATTTGTTTGGGAAGAGATAGTTATTCAATTGGTGAGTGAGACACTATACAGTGGTGTCAAATGGGATATTAGTTTATATATGTGTGGGCGAATGTATGTCATTTGTACTTTGGCCTTCTTGTATTTTTTTTGTGTTAGCTCGATATTCGACCCCATCCAAAACTTCTCTAAACAGATTCCTCTGGTTTATCGATCATTACCCGTATCATCCTAAAATTTGAATTATTTACCACTTTAAATTATTACCACAGTACCATTTCTATTCGAGTTAGTGGCGGTGGTAAGTTAATGCGCTATTTGCCATAGTTATAAACCCTACACAACAGTATTTACTTGAAAATTCATTGTCCACTAGACTAACCACGAAGGTAATTCTTGTGTAGGTATTGTGTGAAAGTATTGATGTTACAACTACTACTTAGCTAAAGAATATCAAGAAAACATTTAAATAAACGAGACTGGTTTTTTTTTTGTTGCTTTTTTTTTTAATTCAAACAGTTGCGGGTAATGGTTGCTATGGCATTGAAACCCCTTTACCAACCATTTAACAATAGTGTAGTTTTAGGCTCACTCGCCATTTGTGCTCAAGCACATCACTAGTTCATAGTGCAATCAGATAGCCAGTAGTGATGTTCAACACATTTTCTGGAAGGAAAAAAAAAAGTATGAATCGCAGAGGCAGTGGTATGAAGACATCAATCTCGTTGGTGGATACTATATTTGCCTATCACTTTGGCATGATTTCTAGTAACAGCTGTACAACAGGAAATGCTCTCAAGCCACACTCTCCAACATTATAAACACAGCGAGTTACCATATCAGCTATCTACCGAGGAGCTTGCCTCAAAATGCCGTGTGTGGCCTTTAGCATCTTAACCCTCAGCCTAATGCTGGCTACATGCCACAGCGCTGCTATCACTCCCACCAAACAACCAATAGCAGATACAGACAAATTTCTGGACATCATCAACACTGTATTTAAAAAGCTCACTCCTGGTCTTGATTACCTAGGTGACTTCCCTTCTATGCCTGCAGCATCGTGCCAGCAGGTAGTCAAGTATAGACCTAAAGCACGGTCCAACTTCTACTGGATTCAGGGGAAGATCCGCCCTGAGCGTGTGTACTGCAACATGGCCACCACCCAGTGTGGAGGAGGAGTTTGGACCAGGATTGCCGATATCAATATGACCATACCAAGCACAGTGTGCCCTGAGAGAATGGAAAGAGTTGTATCCCTTAAGCGGTCCTGTCGGAAGAGAGCGGATCCAGGAAGTTCTAGCTCTGTCTTCTCCACATTTGGAGTCACATACCATAAAGTTTGTGGTAAGATTATAGGATATTAGTTTGGGTCTCCGGACGCATTTCACGCTCCTGGTCACAACACGATAGACAGTTGCTATGCCAATGGAGTGTTACTATCCTACAACTCTCCTCGAGAACACATCTGGACTCTGACGGCTCAGCATGATGGATACGGGGAAAATAAAGCTAATGGATGTCCTTGTGTTTCAAACTCCCACAGATACCAGGGAACCATCCCCAGGTTTGTGGGTGAAGATTACTTCTGTGAGACTGGGTCACCAGATCGCAGGTGGAATAGTCAATATTACACTAATCATCCTCTTTGGGACGGCAAAGGATGCGGAACTTTCCCTCAAGGATGTGAAGGAACTAGAAGCCCTTGGTTCAAGAAAGAGTTTCCATACACCATCTCCAGTGATGTAGAAATGAGAGTTTGTCTCAACAATTATCGAAGTGATGAAGACATCCTTATAGAACATGTAGAAATATATATCCAGTGTTGTAATTGTCGTGTGTAGCTGAGAGTACTTATATGTGTAACCCATAATGAAGCACCATTTAAACCTATTATTCATTAATAATTTGTAGAGGGTAATACAGAACAGATTTTAAATATGGATTTTGCAACAAAATTGAGGCGGATTTGTAAACATGATAAGTAAATGCTAAAAGACAACACAAGTGATTCCTTTCAAACTAAAACAAAACAAAACATAAAACAAAAACAACCCTTAAGGATTTCACAAACACAACAACCTTTAAATGGAAATGAATAAGACCTAATGCAACATCAAATGGTCAATGTGACCTCACATACTGTATCTGGATAGACCTGCATTACATCTGTTACTATAGCATTCTCCTTCCCCTTTTAACTCAGAATAATTGTGTGTGCATGTTTGTGTGTGTGTGTTAGCATGCAATGCATGAGAGTATTTCATAGACAAGGGGATCTGAAATGACATTCTCGGCATTGCAAAGCTAATCAATTGTAGCTATAACATCCAGAGCATTGTTCAAGGACACTGCTATCATCAGCAGGTGGGCAGCTAAAGGTATGTGCTTGTGTGTGCGTGTGTAGTCATAGCAATACTATGTGAATGTAGCTTTGATCACTACATACTATTGGAGCACACACTACATGAAGGTTAGTACTCAAACTACCAAATCTAGGTCACAATTCAAACAAATTGAAGAGTAAGAACTAAGGCTGCAACTGCATGCCTTATGTAATGACAGGTCAGGAAAAAGTTGGGACCACACTAAAGCAATTCACAGACTAAATGGCTGGCTCTACTGGGATGTAAATATTTGTAGAACACAAGTTCAGTGCAGTGTATACAAAACATAAAATGTTATCTAATCTTAGAACTTGGACACCATAACTAAAAAGAACATTGAGGTATGTACAATGTGTGTGTACGTGCACATGTGTGTGTGTGTGTGTGTGTACGTGCACGTGTGCGTGTGTGTGTGAGAGAGAGAGAGTACAGTGTGGCCTTACATTCTTCGTAGGTGAAGCCTTGCATGTGTCATGTCCTCCTCCTCCTCCTCCATTGTCTGGCAACTCTCCAACACTATCACCACCATAGTCATCATCTTCAAACAAGTGAGAATCTAAAAGACAACAGCAATCGAAGCAAGCAAATAAAAAATAACACTATACCACAACCACAACAGTTGTGATCCAACTGAACACCATGATGCTGGTTATACCAATAGCTTCTTTATCACTGCAAGTGCTGAGATGATATACACATTTGAGGAGGGGGCAGAGGGTATTTACCCTCCCTCTACATAACCATTGCTCCTCACCCCTCTGAACACCGTTAGTACTAACATTTTAGCATTACAATAATAAACCAGCACAGTTTTGCATTAGATTATATACTAATATCACTTGGAGTGAGTTCAACACTAACCATCATCTATATCCATACTGGGGACTTTCCGGTCTGAATCCAACATTTCTGGAAAAGTAATAACATTAAAGAGTTATCTCCATGTTTTCATCACACATGCCACTATCTTAGCCTAGATCAAGCCCTAGATTTTCATCACACATGCCACTATCTTAGCCTAGATCAAGCCCTAGATTTTCATCACACATGCCACTATCCTGGACCAAGCCCTAGATTTTCATCACACATGCCACTATCCTGGATCAAGCCAGTAACTGATGAATTTGGCACACATAGTTGGCCTCAGTTCACACATCTGTAAGCCTTACCTCTGATCTTGTTGAGAGGTGTGTTCAGTGGTATGGGGTCACCACGATCCGTTACCTTGGTAGTGAGCATGAGATGGTTGACAGGCTCTAATAAGAGAGCACCTGAGCTGTGCATGGCCCCTGTGTTCATCTACTCCGCCCACACAAATAAACAACCAATGTTCACATTAGGGAGGTGTGGTCTTGCAAACTCACCATAAAATCAACTCTACTCCCCAACACTTCACCTTTCCGACTATAGGAATACAACAAACACACATAAAAATTAACACACATACAAATTAACACACATACAAATTAACACACATACAAATTAACACACATACAAATTAACACACATACAAATTAACACACATACAAGTTAACACACATACAAGAGTGAGTCACATCATCCTTGACGATACATGTGCTAATTTATGAGCCAAATTCACAAACCCTGTATTCATTCACAACCACTAGCTACAGGTTCAGGAGTCAGGTTCATCTTCACAAAACAGTGTCACAGTTTGACAAGCCAGTTGTGCTGACCAAGCATGTAACAAATACTCGCAAACATACGAATCACATGTGAATAGCCAAAAGTTTCATGTACAGGATGGACACTCACAATTATGTGGGAGTAAACATTAGAATCATAAATGCTAGACAGAAGGAAATAAAATTAGAGTAATGGTTCAGTCATTCTTGGCTTAAATAATATAATAATAGCAAAATAAAATTTCGGCAAGAAGTCAAAATGTCAGGTTAAGTTTTAACAATATTGGCTGTTAGAACGAGAAATTTTTTTTTTTGCTATTATTAAAATAATGCCACTGACCCCTTAACAATTTACTCATTATTCTCAAAATTTGTTGTGTAAATAAATACACTAATAACAATGGATTGCATTCTGTAGATAGATTGGAAGGCCAGCTACGTATGTGCATAGCTCACTTCATGTAAAGGGTGCCGTCACACTCTTTGAGCACAACAAACCAATGGTATGGTATAGGCCAGGAGGGAAAGTGAGCACGGCAGAAGTCATGCATACATAATAGATAGAGACCGAAATCGAGGGATCTACCACCCACAGAACCTTGAGGATTGCGAGCTGTACCGTCCCGAGCGTAGCGAGGGCGATACTAGCCGCCCGAGGGGTTCGATGGGCGGTAGTTCCCGAGATTTCGTTGTCTATCTGTTTTAGAACGTAGAACTATAGCCTTAGTTACCAAATAATTTTTTCCCTCCTTTGTTCTATGTTGACACTCTACGACAAAGACGGTAGAGACATTACGGAGAAGTGTCCAGTAATTGCAGCAATTCTAAGGAGCCACGGCGCATAGAATATTTTGTGCGCTCGACTCCAGTGAACCGGCGAAAGTGATGGAATTAGAGTCAGGAGAATCAATATCACTGCGTTTTCAGCTAGTCAAAAAGAACATTCCAGCCCACCCATCTACATTACCTATTTTTCGCATTTCAGCTCAATTGGTGAGATAAAATTAAAAAAACGGCTTTGTCTCTCCTAAATCTTCTTTCAACGAGCTACTCTTCCACCTTCTTCAACTCAATCATCTCTCCTTTATTTAGCTCCTCACAGTCAATCTCCAGTCTAGCTTAGCTTTTGAATCAAGATTTGGTCAACCTTTACATGATGATGAAATTTTGAAAGATGTAAGGCCATGCAAAAAGTTTGTATTTACAGTATCTGACATTGATGAACAGCTTGCAATGGATAAGGAAGGACTTTGATTACATAAGCAAATTACCATGAATGTAGTGCTTTTACATTGCAAACAATATACTAGAAAGGGATGCCTTTAATTTTCATAACTGTAGTGATATAAACATCCACAAGAATAGTACTAAAACTTTTAAATAACATATGCAACACATATAACTGCTTTTTTATTGTTCATTATGTTATTGGTTTCCTTCTCACTTTCTCATTTTGGTGATGATTGTATTAGTTAGAAAATATTGTTAGTGTGCAAGGCATGCGATGAATCCATCTTATCTTTCACATCTGACAGGAAAACCGTGCAAGCAACATTCTTGCACCATAGATAAAATAAAAAATTCTTTAATTAATGCTTCCACTACTCATAAACCAAAAAAAAAAAACAACTAATAAAATACTAGAAGGAAGGATACTATCAGTAGTATCCTCCCTTCTAGCATTTAGTATCCCTGTGCACTCACTTGAACAACACTATGCTGGATAGAATGCCTACTTCACAATACAAAAAAGGGGTTAGCTATGTTCTAAATGGTAATAGTTAGCATGAACATGTGTGTAACTGTTCCATGAATTAAATAAATCATATACATGTTTAGGGTGGGGAAGGGATGACTGTCAATGGATCAATGCTTGTTTAGATGCAGGGTAGGATTGGAGGGTAGAGATGCTGTATAGACAAATGTTTAAATAAATGCAGGAGGATCTGTAGCAGGAGGGGCTGATTAGGAGGTGGTGTGAGCAGAGAGATGTAGTGAATAGGTGAGAAGTGGGTGAAGTTATTACAGTAAAGTGAGGCTTGAAAGTAAGTAAACCCTTAGCATAAATTCTAGTTTTCACTTTGAGTTTTCTTGAAGCCCATGTGTAATGTTGAGCAGCATAATGAAGTGTGTAATCCCTTAGACTGAATTCTGAAGTCGATATATACTCCTCTGTGTAGCAACACACAGAAGTTAAAATGGTCAAACTGTACTCGCCGTAACAACGTCTTTTAGTAGCTCTCATAGTTTATTAATGCGTAATGGCAAACGAACTTCATGACGCTTTACCAACCATTAGGAGCGTGTGGAAAAAAAGAGGTTCTACATACGAAGTATTAATTGAGTTACACCGGAGGCAACCTCAGAGTCTTGCTTTTTTTGCTCACTCACCAATGAACATGTATTTACCACCCACTTAGCAGGATCTGAACACATTGTTTGCTAAACGATCCTTACTTAAGCAGGCGAGTACTAGTGATGATCCTTACCTAAGAAGGGGAGTACTAGTGGCTCGCTCTGTGTCCTGCAGTGGGATGAGGGACATCGGTGTCCTGGGTACAACTTGGCACGTGCTGGCAGTCTGCACATTGGGAGGAGAGCAGGTAAGAAGAAAGTGTCATGGAGAGATCCATGGAT
>WLWI01004251.1_pt1 | contig 12156 bp, 4 predicted proteins | sample 6701501 | NCBI WGS metagenome assembly WLWI01 (sample SAMN12718690, study PRJNA515312) | sponge metagenome | isolation source: marine sponge | host: Mycale hentscheli | place: New Zealand: South Island, Marlborough, Capsize Point | collected 2014-11-01
ACTCAATACGTTGAGATCGGGAGCTATACGTAGCTAGGCGTGCTGACATTCTGGTGGCAGCGACAAGTGGCTGTCCCATACGTCCGAGATCCCAGAGTTCCACGGAGCCGCGGGCCAACAAGTGACACAGCTGACTGGAAATTTTTGGTCAAATTTGTCATATCTCTGTTGACACACCTTCAAAATCATTAATTATAGCATTATTCATAGAAAAGAAACTGCCAGAAATCCACCACTGATATGGGAACAAAAAATGAGAAGGTAGCATGATTAGCTGATTTGGAGCATACGAAAAGGCATGAGGATTTTGAAGTTAGTGAAGCTTGTCTTTATATCAACTGGTAGACAGTTGCAAGTGCAGTAATAAGAATACCAAAGGATTGTGGATCTAGTACAACTAGTGCATGACAGGATTATTATATTCTTAGCTTAGTAAGTGTTACCAATTTTGCTCTAGCCCAGCTCATGGAGAATATGAAGATGATGAGCATTATAAAATAAGTGCTACTTTTTGAAAGTGTTTTTGTTCCCTGAAAGTTAAAACCTTTAAGGCTTTGTATTTTACTGGATGTCCAAATGGGGAGGGGGTAATTCTAAATAGAGACTGTTACCGCATGGAAAGAGAAATAGCGCGTAACTAATTGAAATACCTCGGTAACTTAGTGGAACTAAGTGAAATACTGCGGTAGCTAGTGAAATAGTATCCTATTCATCCGAATACCTCAGCTCATATTCTCATGTTAATATTAATAGCCAAAGACAAATTATTTCTGCAGTTAACTAACACATACTCTTTCAATGACCTCATTGACTTCTGGGGAGGACTTGACAAGCAGTTGAAACATAGGGTTAGGTTTTAATTAATATAATTGGCAGTTAAATCTGGGAAAAACTGCTATTGCTACTATCATAATCTGATATTATATTTTGTCGAAGAAATTGTCCCACTCTGATTCTGCCATTATTCATACTTCCCCTTCCGATACTAAATAGATTTGGCCAATAATTTAGCTTGATATTCCTGGTGGATAAAGTGTAGCAAGGTTGAGGATAGACTGCAGTGACTACTCAGATCCTTATTATAGTTTTCCACTGCTGTGGCATTTCAATATTAAAATAAATGTATTTTTTTTTTAACTTAGCTAAAACTTAAAAACGTACTGGAGTTTCATTTCTTTCAGAGTTAGTGGCGGTAGTAAGTTAATGAGCTATTTGCTATACTGTGCTTGAGCGAGCCTAAAACTACACTATTGTTAAATGATTGATTTTAACTTCTAACACTCAAGCTACTAAAAAAAGTCGAGTTTTTAAATTACGTGTATACGGTAAAGGGGCTTCAATGCCATAGTAACCACTAACCGCAACTGTTTGAATAAAAAACAACAATAAACTAAACTAGTCATGTTATTCAAACATTTTCTTTGTTGTATTCTTTAGTTAAGTAGTAGCTCTAATGTACAATACTTTCATACAACTGGACATACCTAATGGCCAATAAATTTTAAAGTAAATACTGTTGTGCAGGGCTAATAACTATGACAAATACCGCATTAACTTACCACCACCACTAACTCAAATAGAAATGAAATTCCGGTAAGTTTTTTAAGTTTTAACTCCACCCGAAAAAGAAATCAAAATGGTAAACAATTTGATTTCTAATATGATACGGGTAATGATCGATAAACACTAGAGAATTCTGTTTAATTGAACCGGGTCAAGTACCAAACTAGCACAAAAATGCCAGGGTCAAAGTACAAAAATGACATATGTACATCCACATATATATATACAATTATCCCTGATTCTCAATTTCACATACTATATTATATATATTTAATAACACTTTAATATACTAAGTATTCATTTTTACATATAAAATACTTTTATGCTCATTTACAATATATGAGTAATTAGTAGCTATAGGTATTGGCAGCTATACGTAATGGCAGCTATAGGTAATGGCTGCTATAGGTAATGGTAGCTATAGGTAATGGTAGTTATAGGTAATGGTAGCTATAGGTGATGGCAGCTATAGGTAAAGGTAGCTATAGGTAATGGTAGCTATACGTAATGGCAGCTATAGGTAATGGCTGCTATAGGTAATGGCAGCTATAGGTAATGGTAGCTATAGGTGATGGCAGCTATAGGTAAAGGTAGCTATAGGTAATGGTAGCTATAGGTAATGGTAGCTATAGGTAATGATAGGTAATGGCAGCTATAGGTAATGGCAGCTATAGGTAATGGTAGCTATAGGTAATGGCAGCTATAGGTAATGGCTGCTATAGGTAATGGTAGCTATAGGTAATGGTAGCTATATGTAATGGCAGCTATAGGTAACGGCTGCTATAGGTAATGGTAGCTATAGGTCTATAGGTAATGGCAGCTATAGGTAATGGGTGCTATAGGTAATGGTAGCTATAGGTAATGGTAGCTATAGGTAATGGCTGCTATAGGTAATGGTAGCAATAGGTAATGGTAGCTATAGGTAATGGTAGCTATAGGTAATGGCAGCTATAGGTAATGGTAGCTATAGGTAATGGTAGCTATAGGTAATGGTAGCTATAGGTAATGGTAGCTATAGGTAATGGCTGCTATAGGTAATGGTAGCTATAGGTAATGGTAGCTATAGGTAATGGCTGCTATAGGTAATGGTAGCTATAGGTAATGGCAGCTATAGGTAATGGCTGCTATAGGTAATGGTAGCTATAGGTAATGGTAGCTATAGGTAATGGTAGCTATAGGTAATGGTAGCTATAGGTAATGGCAGCTATAGGTAATGGTAGCTACAGGTAATGGCAGCTTTAGGTAATGGTAGCTATAGGTAATGGTAGCTATAGGTAATAATAGCTATAGGTAATGGCAGCTATAGGTAATGGCAGCTATAGGTATTGGCAGCAATAGGTAATGGTAGCTATAGGTGATGGCAGCTATAGGTAATGATAGCTATAGTCGGAAAAACAACATTGTATATAGCAAATGACATTTATATAAAACATTGAATATAACATATAGTAATATTATTAATGACTTACTTAATTGAAGGATTGCAGTATCAGATAACTGTTCTGAGCCAAAAAAATTTTTTGTTCCACCAAATGTCATTACTTCCATACATTCAGAATTAATAGATAATGAAGCAGAACAATGGTGGCATCTCTCCAACATTTCCTCATTGTTCAGCTTTATCTGTGTATTGTGTAAAACAAAGCAATAAAGTCAAAGCTACTGCTTGCAGTAAAACACAGCAGGATATGTTTTGTTTTGGGTTTCATAGGTAAGTGTCCTTTCACCAATTGTTTCAATTGGTGTGGAAAAACCTAAAACATGGCGGCGATAGAAACATTATAGAGATCGTCTTGATAGACAGTTTGTTAGTGTTCAAATAATAGTTAGGCTCAGCTTCAGAGGGAACTACTGTTTTTTGGGTCCCTGAAGGTTCTAGATTGTAGCATCCCGAGTACAGCGAGGGCGCTACACTTTGGGCCTGAGGGACCCTAAGAACAGCAGTTAACGACTGCCGCACAGCGCCTAACTAATTTAGAACCTAGCAACAGTTCCTAACAACACAATTGGAGGGACTCTACATATAGAATCCTTCCCTGAAGGACCTAAGAGATTTAAAGTCCCTCTGTCACAATACAAAAAACTACAGTAGCTATGTTCTAAGTGTGGCATAAGTATTATCAGGCATTGACTGATCATCTTGTTTCCTGTATGGTAATTGTATTCATCTATGTGGGTTTATTACTTCCTGTTGTATCATTACTTGTATGTGGGCTTTTGATTGATAAATCATTCTTACAGTTGAAGAGACCTATGATAGACCTGTCTTAGCTAGAGAGTATTGCTAAACCTAGTTATAGTATACAAGAGTATAGTACACTAAGTGCAGTTAAAAAAACTGAAGAGTTGTGGACCTAGTACGAATTTGATTTTGAAATTGATTTTCTGAAGTTTCTGTTACTTTTGGGGTTTCAAGAACAATACAAGTATTTTTTAAAGTTAGCTGTTCCCTGAAACTGAAAACTTTAGGGCTTTAACTGACCACACCCTTATAAAATTTTTTAAAATATTAATGACAACTCTCCAATTCAACTTCTTTTGAATGAAAAGCTTTATACTGAGACAAATTAGCTAAACTAAGTGTAGTAAAGGTAGGAACTTCAGAGACATATCGATTGCAACACTTCTTGTCACTTCCATTCATGTTCAACTTCACACCTTTTAACAACTCTTTCATAGCTTATTCTTTTTGTAATTTAGTCAATCTTTCAAATTCATAAAAGTATCAGACTGGTTCTTGCGCTGCCACGTGCCAAGCCAAGTTATTATATTTCTGGCAATAAAAATGGGATCCATACTGTGCTAATAGCTACTTATGGGAAATTGAACCCTTCAACCCTTTAGCGGACGATTGGATAATATACCAAGAAAATCGTTTACAGACAACGGGATCTCAGATGCTGTTAAGCAACGTTCAGTACTACCAACTTCTTGTGGTGACATACAAGTGTTACTGTGCAGCCTGGTTCCTGATAGCAAATTTGATGCTGAGGGAGTAACGTATGCTTCCTTAGTCGAGTTGATACAGTTTCACTTGCACGAAGAAACAGTCTATCATTGTTCACTGATTCAACTTTAACTGTCGCTCACGGAAAACAGACGAATCCATCGCCGAGTACATCGCAGCATCGAGAGAGCTCGCTCTCACCTGCAAGTTTGAAACAAAGGAACTCCTGGAAGAAATGATTCGCGACCATTTCGTTAGTGCAGTCAATCATCCTGGCATTCAGCACAAGCTCCTTTCTGAAGACGACCTTACTTACAATGATGCCATTAAACTAGCCCAGACTATTGAAGCATCTGAGCGGGATTCTAAGAAACTCTGTGGAAGTCTCAACTGTCAGGATTAGAACATTGGTACTGTTGATTCTGCTCCTGGCCCTGTTTGTCTTATTCCTCTTTTCAACTCATGGATTCCCTTCTCCTCCTCTGTCCACCTCTCCTGCTCTCCAGTATCTCTGTCCTTTCTGCGTATTTTCTTTCATTTCTTCATTGAAGTAGCTACATCAGTCAGCTTTTTCTCACCTGCTTATTGACCCGTGTATTCTCCTGCTTCCCTGCCTCTCTTAGACACATTATGGTTAACTAATGTAGATGAACTCTTTCCCAACTTAGTTCAGCAACCCAGTGTTCAGTTTTTAATGGAAAAAATAGGTGAACAAGGCATTTCAAGATACTCTGAGCTGACGGTTTAGTGGTTTGTGTGCTCATTCTGCAATTGAATGATTGCATGTATGAACCACAATGAGGTCACTTTTTTCACTCCCATTCTGTCCCCTGTCAATTGGCTGATTCAGGAAATGGCAATACCCAACCAATTATGATCAGCTCATGTATTATTCATAAATCACATACTGTCGTCTGCCGATCACCATCGTCGCCGTCATTACTGACACACAAGTATAGATACAACATGGTGGCTGGCTGTGTGTGTGATTAGTCATGTATTTTTGTAGTGGAACATGGTTTTTGTTAAGTTACTGTGGACACTGTGGAACTTTGGACACTGTTACTCAATTGAATTCCTTATTTAAAGTGAGTGTGCTGGTACTGCAGATTTGAAAGAAATGGCCCATTTACATGTACATGGGTTCATAGTGGCCTCTAGTCATTACTTGTCACACACACACACATTCAGTTAGTGGAAATCAAGCCTAGTCTGCTGTGGCGCAAATTAACATGTGTTATTGCCAAAATGACAGATTACAGTATTTATTCCCGGGTTCTATAGATAGAAGGCAATGATTCATCTTCTCATATAAATGGACATGTTTATTAGCTTTCAGCAAAGTATATTTAATTAGCTAGGTTTCTAACATTAAATTTATTATGTACATATATATATGAATGATCATGGCCCTTATGCTTCTTGCTCACTCTGTTATTACCACCAGGCAGATACACGTGTGGCCTGTCCACCTGGCTGAGTATGTACTCTTGACTCACTCCTACCAGCATGCACACTACCTGTATACAACCACTCTCTGCCTTTGTGGTCAGCCCATCCTCCTCCACCGAGAGAGAGAGACATGTAGGCTTCCTCTCATTACCTCCTTTGACTATGTCGGATGGGGCATCAGAATGGGTACGGTTGTGTGGTCATGGGCGCACCAATAATTTAACAAAAAGAGGTATGTCTATTAATTCCATTTGGCTTCGTACTCCTCTGGTCTGACTGTCCTTTCTGTTGACTTAGCACTTATTAGTGGTAAGTCCATCTTGTCAATAAACCAACAATTGCATTACTCATGACATTTATCAAAACTAATAATTTGATCACTGCGACTATGTCTCATTTCAAAACAATCATTAAAACAATGCTGAATCTACACAAGTGTACCTGGAATAATGGGCGACATGCAGAATTGTTTGATGTAGAGAATAAGGTACTTAACAGATGCACACATACAAGCATATTGTCATCCTGAATGGGTCAAGGTTCTTTCCACCATTGGGTATACTATTTTGTGGAAAATTCAGCCACTATGCCAGGCTCATTTCAAGTTATCTGAGAATTTGATAAAATAGACTTTTAAAAGTTGAGACTCTAGAAGCTACAATGAACTGAAATGTTTTCCCTCTTTACAGCGTAATTATGCTGTGGGGCGTGGTCTTACTGCTGCCAATTACAGTAGCACAAAGTGATGAATGCATCTGGTAACTGTAAGGAAGTTATCCTCACACACTCAGTCAATGTGACTGGTAACTGTAAGGAGGTTATCCCCACACACTCGGTCAATGTGACTGGTAACTGTATGGAGGTTATCCTCACACACTCAGTCAATGTGACTGGTAACTGTATGGAGGTTATCCTCACACACTCAGTCAATGTGACTGGTAACTGTATGGAGGTTATCCTCACACACTCAGTCAATGTGACTGGTAACTGTAAGGAGGTTATCCTCACACACTCAGTCAATGTGACTGGTAACTGTAAGAAGGTTATCCTCACACACTCGGTCGACAGTCACCACCACCAGAGTCTACTCGGTAGGCAATTGTGATGCACCCCAGGGTAACAGGACCTCTGGAATAAAGTATTAATTATATAACAAAGAAACTGAGAGTGAAGGGGACACACACACAACACGCACGAGGTACAGACTGATGATAGATGTGAGACACTATACAGTGGCGGGTGTCAAATTGGAGAATTGGGGGTATTTGTTTGTATTATGTGTTGATGTACGTATTATGGGCAGATATAGCCACGTGAGTCAAACTCAAGAAAGAGCAAGATTTGAAGAGACATTATCATTGTGTGCAGTGTGATGCACAGCTGTAGCTAAAGTGTTAATGAACTGTATGTGTTTGTATGTGTGTTTGATACCTGTGTTAGAGCAGGAAGTATAGTGTGTTTGGTGTTAGATGTAGGTGTCAGTCGTCGATCTTTTTGTTTATATTTTTCAGTTCATCATAGTTACGTTTAGTTCATGAAATTTATAATTGTTATATTCTCTACTTTTCACATTTACATTATTGATCTTTACACGTATCATCAATTGTTTACCATTTGAATTAGGTTGTGTCTGACATATCTGATTTTTGTGCAGATGCAGTTATGTCTTACAAAGTTAGGAGTTTATTTTCTATTCGAATTAGCTGTGGTGGTAAGTTATCTTGGCTAATGCGCTGTTTGTCATAGTTATAACCTCATGCAACAGTATTGTTCTTATTAGAAAATCCATAGTCCATTAGTCAAGTCACGAAACTAAGTCTTGTGTTAGCATATCTAGTCAACAAGTATGTGTGAAAGCGTAGAGTATTACAGCTGCTGCTTAGCTAAAGAATAACACAACAGAAACAACTACCAAAAAACATATTAGCTGTCTTTACACAGCTTTTTCGACTATTGCTATGCTTTTTATCACAAACATTGGTCATTCACATGAAGCTATCACTACTATAGTCAATGGCTACATAGATACTTGTAGCTACTTTTAGGACTAAGTAGACTGAATGATGCCTTCTAAAACTCAGCATCTAAGACTTAACTTTACGTATTCTAAATGAATGTAGACTTCACTGAACTGAATCCTCTGGTTTATCAACCATTACCCGTATCACCCAAAAAATTGAATTGTTTACCGTTTTGAATTCTTTTCAAGTGCAGTTATAATCTCGTGTAGCCGCCACTTTGCTGGGAAAGGGTCTGGTGGCATTAGTACATAGTACCAGCTCAAAAGGAATGCAATTAGTCCTTCACTGGGTACTCCGTGGCTAAACCCTTATGTAAACCTAAAAATTCCATACATGAGAAGCTTCAATGCCTAGCTAAATGCTTGTACAAAATATCTCTTACACTGTGAGAGAATGTGGATACAAGGTGTGTCATAACTGCCTCAATGGTACTATTGGTACGCTATAAGGTACAACATACTAGCTTATTCTCCTAGCTTATAACAGTGGCATTATTACTGCCACAAAATCGCCTGTTATTTTTTGTCAAGATCAAAGAGCAAAGCTTTCTTATATATCTACCATTTACAAACCCTAACAATACTCGTCCTGCAGCCTTTTCATGAATCCTAGTGTTTGGCACCTTATTCGAAGCAAGTTCCACTGCCCCATTCCTCGTGGAAGTCTTAGGACTGTGAAAAAGAGCTGATTGAGTGGCTGCGGTAACCCTAAATTATTGACAAACACGACCGGAACCACAACTTCCCCCTGAGATCTGGAGGGTATTGAACTGGTACTATGTACTAACACCACCAAACCCTTTCCCAGAGTAGCTGTAGGTAAAGGGTCTGGTTACGTGAGACTAGTGCAGTTAAACCTCAAAAACTTACCAGAGTTCATTTCTATTTGAGTTAGTGGCAATGGTAAGTTATTGCACTATTTGTCATAGTTATAAGCCCTACTCAACAGTATTTACTTGAAAATTCATTGTCCACTAGACTAACCACAAAGGTAAGTTGTGTGTAGGTAGGTCCAGGTGTGTGAAAGTATTGTGTGTTAGAGCTACTATCAAAGAAAACATTTAAATAATGTGACTTGATTTTTTTTTCCAATTCAAACACTTGCAGGGAATGTTTACCATGGTATTGGAACTCCTTAACCATGTATACGTAATTTATAAACTCGATCTTTTTTTAGTATCTTGATAGTTAGAAGTTAAAATCAACAATAGTGTAACATTTGGCTCGCTCACCATTTGGGCTCAAGCACATCATTAGTTTTATTAGTTATTTATTGTTAATTATCTATTTATAAACTTTATATATTATTTGATTTATTCTTTACTGTATTTATTATTTATTTATTTATAGTTATTTTAATTTTTCAATATTTAATTATTATAAATTTGTATTATTTATTTATTATTCAATTATTTTTTATCATGTATTCATTTATTTTTATTTTTATTTTTATTCATTATTAATTTATTATTTACTCTCATTAACTCATTATTTATTTATGATTTTATGTTATTTATTTATTTCTAGTATTCATAATATTTTATTTACCATTTTCTTTATTTTATTTTATAATTAATACACATTATTCATTTGATACAGCAGAATCACAAGTCGGTTGGCAGATACATGTTATTATTATTATTATTATAAATTTATTATTTATTATTATTGTTAATAATTTTACATAAATAGCAAATTTTCTCATTCTATCAGCTAATTTAATGTTAATTTAAAACTTTGCTGACATTCAGGGGTCAACTGAGGTCGAACTCTCTGTGGTGATAACTGGAAGTGACACTTATTGTATATTATATCCTGATGGGTGATTGGCATACACTGCCAGCATCCGAGTTGAGAACGACAGAATTATTTTATAAAAAAAAAAATTATATTATAATTTATTTATATTATAATTTATTTGTCTTCATTTATTATTCATTTATTTATTTATTATGTATCAATTTTTAATTATTTATTTATTATTTAATTCTTTTATCATTTATTTCTTTAATTATTTATAAAAATAATTATTTTATTAATTAATTCATTTTATCTATTGTTATTTATGTACTTATTATATTTATTTTTATATTTATTATTTATTTATATATATACTAATTTATTTCATTTGATTTATTAATTAATTTTTAGGTTATGAAAAGAGGATGGAGGAAGGGAAGGAGTTTTGTGTTTTAGAAGATGATGTTCAGGTAGCATGTAATTTTCCTCGTAACATAAAAACTTCCACCTCCATTACACCAAAGAAATTATCTAGATAGAACATATGACATTTTCTAAAAATGATCTAAAAGGAGGATTGAGGCTTTATTACTGTAGTGGTCCATTCCTCCACCCCCTTGTACTAACCACAAAACCCTCAGTCTCAGGTTCGTAGTCTGGCAAGAGCCTGGTTCTCAAGTTATATGGCAGTGACTTTCATCCTTTGTATTGGCATAGTGTTCAATCTTAAGAAGGGAAGGAGGAACAACATGATACCATAATTCCTTGAAGATCACGAGCATTGCATTTCAGGTATAGCCAGAAGTAACGAGTTATTCAAGGGGGCAAGTTAATAATTTACCCAACTTGGGTAAACTAAATAGAAGTGAGTGAGCGGTTTCACGGTCATACACATCCTAAAAATGATTAGCAAGTTTATTACAAACAGAGAGTGGGTTGGGTGTCTCAACCTTACAACATTCCAATTCATACTGTAACTAGTGGTGTGCTTGAGCACAAATGGTGAGCGAGCCTAAAACTACACTATTTTCATAAGATTAATTTTAACATCTATACTCAAGCTACTAAAAATAAGGTCGAGTTTTTCAATTACGTATATATATATACGGTAAAGGAACTTCAGTGCCATAGTAACCACTCGCCACAACTGTTTGAATTGAGGGGGGAAAAAACAATACATGTTATTTAAACGATTTCTTTGTGATATTCATTAGCTAAGTAGTAGTTGTAACACAATACTTTCACACAACTGGACACACCAACACAAGACTTAACTTTGTGGTTAGTCTAGTGGACAATGAATTTTCAAGTAAATACTGTTGCGTAGGGTTTATAACTATGACAAATAGCATATTAACTTACAAATCACATAGAAATGGAACTCCCGTAAGTTTTCAAGTTTTAATTGCACCCGCAAAATAATTCAAAGCGGTAAACAATTCAATTTCTAGGGTGGTACGGGTAATGATCGATAAACCAGAGGATTCCGTTCAGTGAAGTTTGTGACAGGTTAGACCACCAAACTAACACAAAAATGCCAGGGTCAAAGTACAAAAATGACATACATACATCCAAACATAATATAAACAAATATCCCCAATTTTCAATTGAGTTACCCCTGACAGTGTCTTATTCACTTCGCTCGTTCGCCAATTCATATTCTTCAAATTCAACAACAGTGAGATGAATATGCTTTAGCATCAGTGATAGGTATCTAGCAACACAGTTTAGTGAGTGGTTCATTAGCCAACTGTCTGGCTATGTATGTGGTATTAGCATGGAGAGCACCAGGTAGACCAAGTCACACATTTGCATTGAGCAGTTAGACAATATGCAGCAGAGAAAGTAATATATACTCAAGTAACTTGTTGTGAACGATGGTCTCATATTAATACTAACTGGTGTTTTGGCTTTATCGGCTGAATGGAGTACACGCCCTATTTGATGCTCAAGTTATGAACTAGTGAACACAGCCTTGCACGTGGCTTATTCGAGGGAGGGAGTTCAAGGTATGCAACTTTTTTCCAGGAAATATGTTATGTCTGTTGGCTATGTAAAGACTACTAATGACAGTTGAGATTTGTCTGGTAAATCAGAGGCTATTTTGCTGCATTACTAATGAGACGAATGGATTGAACTTTTATGAAAGCTGTAATTTAGCCCCCTTTCCTGCTACCTTCCTTCTACTGATTGTATTATGAAACATAATGTATATGCCAATATGAAAGTTCATATACTTCACACTGATTAGTGTGTGGTCACATGCATAATCGTACGACTCATACAATTCATTTTTATCTACTATATCACATTAACTTCCAAAAATTCCATGGGAGGAGTGGGGGGAATATCCCTGGGCCAGCCCCCCCCCCCCCCCCTCCCCCCTGTATGAAACCCTGACGCACATTGATGTAAACTCAGTAACCACATATCA
>WLWI01004252.1_pt1 | contig 12155 bp, 12 predicted proteins | sample 6701501 | NCBI WGS metagenome assembly WLWI01 (sample SAMN12718690, study PRJNA515312) | sponge metagenome | isolation source: marine sponge | host: Mycale hentscheli | place: New Zealand: South Island, Marlborough, Capsize Point | collected 2014-11-01
CAGCTCTGACAATGGCTGCATACACTGCACCCTTGAACTCATCTGACTGTTCAATCTCTTCGGCAATAGCTGAATCCTCATCAATATAATTCAAAATCTCAGCATCAAGCAATTTTAACGTGTCGACTTTTTCCTCGAGGCTGCGCTTTAATTGGGATACCTGAGCAAGGTCGGGCGAAGAAGTCGCTAACACCGTCTCCAGCTGGCCCATCATTCTCTTGGCCGAACCTCGATGTCCTCCTCGAACTCTCCTCTTCCTTGCGAGTTCGTCAGTGGTGCCTGTGCTGGTCATGCTTCGTGGGTCTCTTCAGGGCGAGGTCAAAACCACTAGACTAGGTTCAGTATGCTTTCTATCAGCTAGTTTCTACTCAATCCGGCTCGAAGGACCATTTGCTAAAGGCTCCTGCCCTGGTCTTCGTCGCCCGCCTTGCATGCACGCTAGACAGGATTTTTATTGCACAGAACAAAACCACACCCACAATTCAATTAATATGATAAGGTTTGATGATGCATAAATACGCAATGGAATAATTGTCCAACAGAGCTCCGGCCACCCTAGCGTTATAAAGGAGCCGGATTACTCGAGACGAGCAAGAGCCACTACCTGGATTCTGGTGGCGGCGACCCTCGAGCGGGACAGTCGGACCCTAGGAAGCCTCATCGCCACCTCGGCCAACCACCCGTTCCCCCACAAAGGTTATGTTAGTTTATATTGGCTATGGTACTAGTTTTAGCCGTCCCTTTTCTATAATAATAGAATAGAACTAGCTATGATTCACAGAAATACAAGCAGCCCTTACTGACTCTTACTTGAGGGTGAAAAATAATCCCTGATTCATAAATACAGTATAGTCTAAACGAAGCTGAGTGCGGTCGCACGGCCAGCTCCAACACCGCTGACACAGCGAGAATGGGTGATAGGGTTATAGTAGTATGTACTTAACAGAGGCCTAACAATAATTTTTTTTAGTTTAAGCTCACAATAATGTTTGATGACAAACTGAAAAATGAGGTCACAAGGTTTCATAGTGGGTGTAGTTTTAAGTAAATCTCCACTCATTGCTTTGTTGTAGTTTTTGTGCTGTTGGGTTAATGAGCCTATAGGAAACCTGAAGAAGTGCTGTAATTATTGACCTTAAAATATACAGCTTACTACTTTACTGCTCCTGGATGCAATAAGCTGGAAAAACAAGATTGATGATATTTATTGTCTGCTGAGTCAGCACCATAAAGATAATCATGAGGCATGAATCTCACTAGTGAACTATGCCATTTGACCCATTTTTGCACAAAGGTTATGTTAATTTATGTTAGTTTATAATATTGGCTATGGTACTAGTTATAGAACTATGATTCACAGAAACACAAGCAGACCTTACTGACTCTTACTTGAGGGTGAAAAATAATCCCTGATTCATGAATATAGTATTGTATTAAGGTAGTCTACAGGAAGCTGAGCAGATGGCATAGTTCACTAGTGAGATTCATGCCTCATGATTATCTTTATGGTGGTGCTGACTCACCAGACAATAAATATCATCAATATAGTTACCTTGTTTTTCCAGCTTATTGCATCCAGGAGCAGTAAAGTAGTAAGCTGTATATTTTTAAGGTAAATAATTACAGCACTTCTTCAGGTTTCTTATAGGCTCATTAACCCTCAGCGAGCATGGGCGATAGGGTTATAGTAGTATGTACTTAACAGAGGCCTAACAATATTTTTTTTAGTTTAAGCTCACAATAATGTTTGATGACAAACTGAAAAATGAGGGCACAAGGTTTCATAGTGGGTGCAGTTTTATGTAAATCTCCACTCATTGCTTTGTTGTAGTTTTTGTGCTGTTGTCAGCTGTGTTTGAGCTGGCCGTGCGACCGCACCCATTTTTGCACAACAAGGGGCGTGTATTTATGTTTTCTACTCTTTACCAGATCTCGTGGTCGTTGTCGAACTTGGTCGGTCAAAATTGAGCGGTGAAATCTATCAGAGCTAATATCAAAGGCTTTTTAGGAAACCCTAGACCAGCCTTGTCCTTCGTTTACTATATTCCAAAGCGATCTTTTGGAAAAAAAAAGATTGTATTTCAGAGGTCATTGCAGCATTGTTGGTCGCAAAAGTATGGAGTGCCGTTTGTACCAAAATTGAGAAAAAATTCAATGTCGCCAATTTAGCAAATCGGACACATGGTTTGCTAAATAACGCACACAGTTTGCTAAAATAGGAAACACGGTTTGCTAAATCGTGCGCACCGTAGGCTAAACAACACATGCGGTTTGCTAAATCTAAGTCATGCACAGAGATGGATTCCTACTGTTGATTTTGTTTTAAAAAAATGATGCTTGTTTTTCCTTTCTATACAATTCAAGTCATATGGCTTTATGTTTAACATAATTTATTTGTAAATATTAAAATTCTAACACAGGGCAAAAAGTAGAGTTTTCTGTCATCACCTATATATATATACTATAGGAAATTGTATTGTTTGACCTATGTAAATAATAGCTTTTGGGGCATTCATTTCTAATTTATTTCTTATTGTTGTTATTCAAGCTTTGGTATAGCTGTTCTTTAATATTATGACCATAATAGTTACCTTGTGTAGGATTATTATATTTATTTAGCTATTATTAACTTATTTATAGATTCTCATGTATTTTGTGCTAAAATTATGCACAAAATACTGAGTTTTTTTTTATTCTTTTAAATAGAAAGACTATTTTGACAGCCAATATGTATTTAATTGTAACTGGACCCAGATTATTATAAAGATAACAATTATGCTGATATAATATTACATGTAAAATTTACATAAAGCTAGCTATTTTAAGGAGGCCAATTTAGATTTTCGTTATTTTTCTGAGTTTGCTAAAGTTACACTTAGGCAATCAAGCTGAAATTGTTTTTGGAACACTTGAGAATTTATATATTCAAAAAAGCCTCTATATTTACAAGTTGCTTTTTAAGGCCGAAAGTAGGTAAACATATAATTGTATTTTTTTGTGCCTAGATATGATTTGTTTTTTGGCATTAATCAATAGTTTATGTCTTCATACATGCTATGTGACACAATAACATTGTTATATGGTTTTTGCTGTTATGGTAGGTTTGATTTTAAAATCAGCTATAAATTATATTAGACAAAGATAGCGAATGTTAAAAAAAAGTTTAAGCATTTCAGAGACATGATAATACTAATCACTGAGTTAACATTAACTAAAATCATTGAGTAGTTGGGTTGTAGTTATCATCTTGAAGTATTCAGAAGATTTAATATGGAGTTAAATCAAACTGACAGGGGAACTATTACTTGGCATATCAATTTATAATTAGTGAATTGACATAACATTAACCAACATTGAAAGTGTGATATTTTATTAGTGTTGCTGAAAATACCAATACTGTGATACTCATTTTAAGTACACTAGATTCACTTCAACCTCTAAATTCATTGTAATAACTATAATGATTGCTCATATCAATATTCTAATAATACTGTTGTATTGATTTAATACTTTTTATATTGCAACAATTTTATATAGTAGATATGTAGTTCTAGTAATATGACTTCTCATTGATTTTATTCTTGCAGAATCTTTGAAAAAACATTGCAATACCTTACCGACTTCTACAAGAATTTGTTAATACTACGTCGGAATTATAATACTCAAAACATTGTAGCTATTAACAAATTGAACAATCAGAACTTATTATGATGATAACAATGGGATGCCTTCTCTATCCTGCCACAAAAACGATTATACTGATGACTCTGCTGAGTTTTGCTTTCCCTCACACTCACGCTACTACTGGTAATTCAATAGGAAATCTATTCTGATTATGTTTTTAATGAATTCACATCTGGGTAACTATGTGAATTCATTCCGTTTAGTATAATGAAACAAGATATGTCTTTCATGTTAAGTAAAAAATACACAGATCCATTTTAAAATTAAGAATGAATGAGCTGGCCCAACTAAAGTGCTTGCAGTTTATACTTAAAATATCTATAATTTCATCCATATAGACAAATATGCATAATTATTTCATAATATTTTTTATCATAAAACACTCTTGGTGATGATGGTCAGGTAATTTGTGGATAAAGTAATCTGAACCATTCATTTTTGTTCTTAAATTGTTTGACCAGTTTATTTGTTCACATAAATGTGTTGTTGCTTGTGCACTCGTATAGCAAGGTAAAGTATATTATAGTTAGAATATACAATGATCACCCCAAGTAAATCAAAACAATTTTAATCAGGACTTTTTGGTTTAAAAAAAAAAAAAGACAATGCTTCCACATTCAAAGTACTCATAAAGACAATTTAAAGGTTAATATTGAATAAAAAATGCTGTCCGTCTACTTTTTGCAACTTTTTGCTGTGAAGAATTATGCCAGTTTTAAAACTGTCCAGGATAAGTTAATCATGTCATAGAATATGAACAGAAGCATACACATTGAAATGGCAATTGCAATTATGCAGTAACACCGTAAGGATAGATTAGCGTACTATCATTTAGGTCTTAGAACATTTAATCAAAGTACAATGAAACTAACTTAACAAGCGAGTTTTTACAGCCATTTCCTCCATGAGCAAAGGTAACAGCATCCCCTTTTTACTTGTTATATGTATATATGTATATGTGTAGGAAGATGGGGGAGGGGCAGTTCCAACAAATGTATCAGTACAGGATATACAATTTATTGGTCAGCTGTATGCTAACTTATGCTTTTGACTCATAAATTAATAGTAAATGCCAAACTAAATCATCCAAAAGAAAATACTCCAAGAGCTGGGAGACAGATTACAGTTGACTTTATGAAATCTACAATCAATCCTCAATGTCTGTCTGTCTGTCACGCTCTACTTTTGGAGATTACTGACAATTAGCTGTTGATTTATGTATGAACTTACTCAGAACGGATATTTAGGACCTTGCATTGTGCTACTTTTCTGAATTTCAGGCTGAATTTTAAGAAAACAGAAGCTTTCATTTCCGCGTAGGCACTAACTTTTGTGGGTAACACCACCTATTGTCATGCCATAATCACGTGAGCAAAACTTTAATCCTTGCGGTCCACGCGGTAGCTTGCTTTATTCCACTGGAAGTTAACGGAGTTGTTGAAGAATATTTTGAGTTGAAAGTATGGGTGAGTGTCTTTAGCCTGTTTAGCTTCTCTTACTGAGACATAGTTTACATGTACCATTTTCATTGCTTGAGCTGATACCTGATTAGAATAGCCATTAAAATATTATTTTGGTCAGAGATTATAATATTATAATAGCTAGCTAGTGTATAGTAGCGGCTGAGGGTTCACACCTTTGGTGCTTCATTGTTATAGTCACAGACCACCAGTTTTCTGAGTTTATACAGCTTGATCTTTCTTGATGAAGCCTACTCAACCCCAATCAGGTTAGAGCAGCTGCTACAATGTCAGCTGTGGGTATGGGGAACCCCTAGAGATTTTTACAGCCAAGGCACAAGGTACTGCAATGAAGATATCCAACATAGAAAACACCACTCATTCCACTGTCAGAGAGTCACATGACAAAATATTTCACCTTCAGGCTTTATTCCTGATCTTGCCATATCACACTCTGACTCATATATTAAATATTAAATATAATGTATGCATGTATAATTTATCACTGTGAGTTTGACTGCAGTATTTCAGGAAACAATTAAATTTGTCATTTAAATTAGTATAATGTACCTGTTTTACAGAGATTTATTGATGTAAACAAAAAACTTATAATTTTAGTGATGCTCCATTCTGAAAAGGAGGTAATTGTTGCTGGGAGCAGTAACATTCTAACCTGCATAGTTGAACCTGATGATATTACAAGGCTTACTTGGTACATAAATGGGACTGAAATAGATGGCACAAGGACTGACGTCGAGATTCATGTAGTACCAAGGTATGGAGAAATAATAGGCATTTTAATCTTGCTGTCTGTTTCTACTCACTACGACAAAATGTACGTGCTATGTGAGGCTATGTTTACAAGTGGTACAAGATTAACAAGTGATCCTTTTACTCTTCATGTACAAGGTATTATAAATCCTCTTTAAATTACTTTAAAGCTAGCTTTTTTTACTTTAATTAATTAGGTAAACTGTCGAAAGTGGTGGTACAACAAGTAAGCATTTTTGAATCTTACATCTCCATAATGTGGGACCCAGTGCCAACGTATGACCTTCCAAATATTGATCCAGATGTATTTTATCAGATTATGATAAAAAATTCATCTAATGAAATATTGTTCTCTGGAGACAATATCACCACTTCAGAATTCAATTACACGGAACCACAATTGCCCTCTGATATAGCATGCAACATATATAATGTAACAGTGTACGCTATCAATATCGTCGGACGCACTAAGTCGGATTCTTTTCCACTAATGAATCTTAGTAAGTTTAATAAAGCAAGGGTATTACAATTTTTTTTATTTCAGTCAGATCGTGAATATATAACTTAGCTTCAGGATAACATTTATATTCCAATCTAAATTCGTATATTATATAAAAGAATTTTTTTGTTATAAACTATCTAAATCTGCCTAATAATTTCTTTGTGTTTTATTATAGTGTGGACATTGGCGAGCATTACCATACAATCTATTAGTCATGCAGGAAGAAAACTGATTCAGGTGTTATTGGTAAGCTTAAAGCACTATGTATCACCAGATATCTGAATATGACATAGTGTGAACATTAATAGCAGTTTGTTTTTTTTACACAATTAAAAAAAATGCATCAGCCCTGAATATGAATAGCTAGAATAAACAAAGTTTTTGCAGTTTGATATAGTGCTTCATTGGGGTCTTAAAAACAATGCAAGCATTTTTGGAAGATAAAAGTTCCTCAATGCTGAAAATGCTTAGAGCTTTGTTTCTTACTGAATGTCCAACCTTAAATAGAGAGTGCTACTGTACCCAATTAAAAATTTTCCACCCCTAATACTACCTCGCTCATTTCACTCGTTTCCCCCTGACAGTGTCTGACTAGCTTTACTCACTTGCCGATAAAAATCTATAATCATCAATGGATACCATGCTGACACTTAGAGACAAATGGATAGATGACACAATGTTGTATTAAAACATAAATAACTACACCAAAATTCACCACCTTTTTGATAGAATAATTAGGGTATAAAAATAAACTTGATATATAGCTGTTTTCATTTGCTCTTTCAATTATAATGACAATGTGATATTCTAAATAGGTGCAGCATATTTGTAAAGAGTCTACAGTATTGGAAGTCGATGGAACCATTTATAAAATCACTGAATTTCATACAGCTGGCATTTCTTTTGAATGGCCTGATAATCAATGGATAAATGTTACTCTATATGACGTTATGAATAGAATAAATCTAAATCAGATGAATCTGCAAATTGGTAAGAAATAAATGTAAACTTACTAAGTAATTTAGCTGTTCACAAATTCAAGAATTTGCACAGGCTTTTATTTACAAATAAGGCATTCCAGCATACATGGCAAACTTCTTTGGTTCATTAGTCAAATGTATGATATAAAAATGATTCTAACATGTTATATAATATTACAAAATACTATAATTTTTTCATCTTATGTGAAGTTTAATTATTGAGTTCAATTGTTTTTATTTTGTACAAGTAATACATGACGTAGTGCTCAGAATCAATTGATGTATTTCTTCTTTAAATAGAAACATATGATGTAATCGAGACAACAGTAGTAAATCATATGGATATCTCTCTTACTTTAACAACACTGTTTGCACAAAATTCATCAGCTGCAGGAGTTTTTTATGCAATTATCAATATAGATAATGATATTTATGATTTCAATCATTCTCTATTTCTTCCTGTCAGTCGAGAACATGCCAACAATAAGGTAGTTGACTCAATTTCTTCTGGTACTTATAAGATATTTTCATATGATATTGAAAGTGACAATATGGTTTACTTCAGTGCTCCAGCTAATATTACAGATTGTGAGGTGATAAATGGTAAGCAATAATAAAGATACTTCTTGCAATTTCTTACTTATATTATAATGTTTCTGAACTCCAGATCACAACACATGCCAAAGGCATTTTCTTTTGTGTTTACTTTTTCCATATTTTTACATATTTAATTTGAACCAAGAATAAATTACGTAATATAAATTGGGCTACCTAACTATTGCAAAATATAGAAATTTATGTTTTATTCAATAGGAAGTAATTTTTTCATATTCTCGTAAATAGTAATAATTTTAATTTCAATTATATGATCTTATTGGATTAGGATTGGGGACTACCAAAAATGATCAACTCAAGACTGTAGACTGTAGGAAGTTTGAGAATATGACAACCATAGGTATTACTTGTGAATGTCAAGTTGAGTACTATCAAGTATTACTAGTGAATCAAATAGGCAATGCTTTAAATATTAAACCAAATCGAGATAAATGTGGCGATGAAGTGACTTTTGAAATTAATGATACATTACAATATCACATAGTAGTCTTCTTAGAAAATGGAACAAATCACGGTATTATTGATACAAGACCTTACTACTCTGCTACATATATGTATTCCAGTATGGTTATAACTACCTCTGCAACAAACAAACTATGTGAGTTCACTTTGATAGTTATTTCATTCAGACATTTTAATGGACATGTTAAGACCATAAAAGTCAGGGTTTTGGTAATTAAAGCATAGAATTAAACTTAAAGTTTGTTAATGTTGATAAGACTTTGTCCTACTTGACAAATTCCTTTTCCCAGCTTTCTTAATTTCATTGAGCTCATTTTTGTTAGTAGTCTACAAACAATTTTAGTGTTAGGAATAATGCCAACTTTCAGAAAATATGTTTTTCCAATTGATGCCTTAGAGAGCAAAAATATGTCATATATAAATATTGATAATTCCATATTTTATTAACCACACAAATTATTATTTTTTTTCATGTTAAAATAGTTATAGCATATTGGCCTGCGTATGACCTACTTTTATATTTCATACTCTACTACAAAGCAAGTTATTATGTATAATGAATGATTTTTCACAGTATGGTATAGTAGAACTCAGTAATCATGAACTAACCAATCTTGAATATGATTATTTGAACAGCTGTCAGGTGGAACACTGCCCCATGAAGGCCCATACCCACACTTTGAGAAACTGTAGTTTGGCTGCTATACCCTTTTTACATCTGCCTCTGTGTTACTCAAATTGTTTCTTTGCAGAAAATATGGTAATTCTGGACCGTAAGCAATTTGTGCTATCTGAACAAAAGCTCAAGCATACCACATTCAACACTAGCTATTGATGTTAAATTTATTATGCACTTGTGTAAAACATTGTCATTGCTTTTCTTCACTATAACAATTGACCTTATGGTAATAATCTGCACCTACAACCCTCCTGGTTTCATCCATGGGCATTAATTATTGTGCATCAGAGTTAATATTATGCATGGTCAAGTGAGCTTAATTGTTTTCCAGTTTCGGCAAGAGCATTCCTCTTCTGCTACATTTGTGATTTGTCAACTCAACCCAGACCTACATTATAGTAATTTTGATAGTCTAAATGTCATACAGAATCATCAGTACAAGTCTCATCAGCAGTTAAAGCCTCATGGTATTATCAGCTTAGGCATGTAAAGATCATCAGCCAGCCAGTCTTTCAGTTTCAAGGCGACTTGCGTAATATGTTCTAGAGCCATTATTGTCACGAAGTGTTCAACTTATTCCAGACAGTAAATCAAGTGTATTAATGTGAAAGACTGGCTGCAAATTTCAATTTTTTTTACAATATAAATAAATACTAGTTATCTCTCTATTTGTAGACATTTATGTTCACAAAATAGTGTACCAACTTTTTAACAATATTTCAACAGTTCTGTTGAACATAACCAGCAAAAGATTTTTTTCCTACTACTAACGGCTTGTGATAATATTGTATTAACCATAAAATTAGCCACTGTCAGTGAACATGACCACTTATTTAACAATATTTACTTATAGCCATATAATCGGCATTAATTTCATGTTCAATAAACTCATTACTAAACTTCGGTTTAATTGAAAGTTTGTATTTTAATGTAATTGTTGTATGTGATAGCTGCTTTGATTTAATTCTTTATATATACCACATTGAAATCTTAATATACGGTTATATAATATACTATAACATTTTTGTAGTAAATACAATAATTGCCTTTATTTTTATCATCGTGGATATTGTGATCATCGTGGCTATTTGGATTACTGTGATTATTGTCAAAGTAAATTTTCGGTAAGTATAACCACAAATAATAATTATGACTTGCTGTGTTTATAATGTTTTTTTACTTATTGCCAAAATAAGGTATCAAGAATTACATTTTGAGGGTATGAGATATTAATGTCTATTGTACACAATAATTTTCTAATTGATAATCTATTGGGTACAAGTAAAATTATTGCATGCTCATGTGACCAGATGATTTCACGTCGTCATTGCATTATTCTAAGCCTACTGCTTTCTATTGTGTAACGTTACATCCATGATGTGCTCATTTGTAACTAAGTGGATTTGAATCATTTAAGATTTAAATTAAAGCTGTTTCCATAGAGTAATATTTGTACAATATATTATAGTCCCAAAATTGCATAAATAAGTGTGTTCAGATGGTGTAAATGATTAGCAAGTATTATCTAAGATTTTACATTATTATTATTTAATAAGGCCATTCATAAGGTAGTAGTCTATGAATATTCTACTATTACTTAAGTTTTCCATCTCATCTTCTTCTTCCTTTGGTTTCCTTATTCCAGTTATAGACTACTATCTTAGGAGTTCTCATGTTTGCTTTTATCAGAAATTATTTGATACTGATAACATTTCAAAGGTACTAACCCTTGTTCTGATATAGGACATGCCATTTTTACTTAGACATAATTTAAAAATCATGTATAAACCTGCAGTACCCTACCTCAGTGATTAAAATGAGTTTGACAATAAAAAATAAACTAGTGCAAGCACTATACACTTTTATTCAGGCCATTATTCTAAGTCCTATCTAGCATTGAAATATCAAAAAATTTGCAGTGATTAAGAGTTCATAAAATAGAATTAATGAAATTAATAAAGCTGTGAGGCAATTTCCAATACCAACAATCAATATTATAAGTATGATAAAAGAGTGAGTGGAAGGTTTCTATTAATAAAAGAATACAAGCATGTTATTTCAGTAAATATTATGAGCAGTACTGATTTGTATGTTTAATGAACATTGGGCATCTACCTAGTTGACAGATTGTGGAATTGGAAAAATGTTTAACCCATTCACCGGCAATAGCACCATATGGCACTCTGCGATTAACAAAATTGTAAAAATCGAACCACGTCCAAACCGTCCATGAATCAATTACCATACTGCGCAGAAGGAACAGTCCTAGCTGCACCCTAAATACCCGATTTTTGTATAACGGGTAACTAACGAAAAAATGGAAAAGTAAATTTGAATTTTTAAATTCACCGCAAGTTTACAATGGATGCCGACGAGGTACTTCAACGGTTGTTCGAGGACGATTTTAGCCTTTCCGAGGGTGACTCCAGCGACGATGACGGCGAGGGAATATTTGGTTATGCTGGACAGCAGCATTTTGACAATGCTGAGTTAGAATCTCTAAGCAGTAGAGTCGCTGCCAAACCTGATGGTATTGCTGAGCCAAGAAAAGCTTCAGGTGAGGTATAGCAGTAGAATTAGGGCAGTCACAAAAAGCTCTACATCAATTTTATTGGTTGTATAGGTGTAGAAATAACTGTAAATCTGGCCAGACACCAATAGATTTACTTACACATACTTCCTAGCAATATATGCATTACTAGATTTGATGAAAGTTGAAACGAATCGCTATGCTAATACCTGCATTGAGAGTAATCCGAGTTGTCATGCATGGTCAGACACCACTGTAGAAGAGCTATAATCATTTGTTGGTGTTTTGATTTTGATGGGTATAGTTCGGCTGCCACGGTTAGAACTATATTGGTCAACTAATTTTCCCTCATCAGCACTCCAGGTATCAGTAATATAATGCCCCAAAAAAAGTTTGAACAGTTGTTTAGGTTTTTTCACCTGAATGATAATGACAAGCATGTTCCATATGGTCAGGCTGGACATGACAAGTT
>WLWI01004254.1_pt1 | contig 12152 bp, 10 predicted proteins | sample 6701501 | NCBI WGS metagenome assembly WLWI01 (sample SAMN12718690, study PRJNA515312) | sponge metagenome | isolation source: marine sponge | host: Mycale hentscheli | place: New Zealand: South Island, Marlborough, Capsize Point | collected 2014-11-01
CTCTCACCTACAAAAACAAAAGACAATCAATTTTAGCACACAAATACAAATTACTTTCTTACCTCATTTTCTTGAGCAGTGGTAACTTTTGTAGTACCAAATTTGAGTCCTTCTGACTATTTGAATTAACCAGTCACTGTTGACAACAAGCTCTTAGCTATAAAAAAGAAAGGCCAGAGTTATTTTGCATATTTAGCTACTAACAAATATGGAATTGCGTAATTACCTCGGCATCCCTCGAGTAGTAGTAGCTTCCTTAGCATTAATACTTTAAGTGCTTACATACGCTTTTCAGAAGTAGTAATAGCTCTCTTAGTACTGACTACAGGTGGCTCTTGACAACTAGTAACAAGCCGCACTAGGCCAAAAAAAAGGCGAAGTTTTGAATTTAAATCTGGTAAAGGGTCTTCAATGTCACAGTAACCGATCGTTGTTTCTTGAAAAGCAAGCGTTTTCGCAGTAATTTTCTCACACTTTGGAGCTTAAGTATAAAGTAAGGCTTGCTTAATGCTGTAGTTTCTGAATAAACTGGGGTCAAGCCTAAAAAGCCGTGTTTTTTTTAAGAATAAACGTTCCCCGCGCGCGCGTTTAAAGGGCATACGTACAATCCATACATACATACATATATATATATATACATATAACATATACCCGATTTTGTATTATCCACCCCTAATACTGTCTCGCTCGCTTCGTTCGCTCGCCAACAAACATCCCCGATTTTCAATTGTGTTACCCCTGTAAGTGTTTCGCTCGCTACGCTCGCTCGCCAATTAGAATACACAAGCATGCAGTGAATGACTACACTTGTATTACTAAATTTATTGTTATATACTTGATTCTTATTTTCCTCTCATAAAAATAATTTAAAGTGCTGTAAGTGTTCATCCAAATTCAGAGATTTAGTATTAACTGAGTAATCTTAAATTTAATATCATTGCAAAGACAAAGTGTATTATTATGATAACTACAAAAATGATAAACTTAACAATATGCCATGAAAACTCTGGAATGCTACAATAAATATGTACAAAGTAAGATACAATGAAGCTAGCATTTTAATGTCAATTTTAAATTCACAAACTAAGTCCACTAACTTCACCAACTGCACCATGTCAATAATAACTCATATTAGTAAAAACAATAACTAAATATCAATTCACTCATGAAATGCGTAATAATCTTGAGCATATTGGTACACATTACAAATATCTTCTCTCTTACGATAGCGATATCTGTGAGCTGTTATCATACACAATATCAATGTGTTGACTCCAATAACGAAATAGATAATCAAATAATTGAATGCACAGCCAAATTTGAAGTTTTTATTGAGAGAAAAACGTAACAATATAATAGAGATCAACCGCAACATTGCCCTACTGAAATAATAGAGTCCAAATAAAAGTCCTTTCATGTATCGAGGACTCTGACAGCAAATCAATTGCCAAACTGCTATGTAGAATAACATTTGACAAAATGCCAAACACACTTGTAACAAAGTAGGTAGTAAAAACTCTGGTATTGTTACATTGAGGTAGTCTATGGAACTAATATTGACTATTAAACATGAGTCTCTGAGGGAATAGTGTTTGTCTCTGGAAATAATGCCACACACTATCATAAAAAGTTGCATAAAAATTCCAATGATTAAACTAGCACCAATCCTTTTAAGAATGCTAACTGTGTAATTGCAATTAAAATTAATGGTCTAATGATTACAAAAAAAAAATGATGATAATAGTGAAAATAATTGGTGAAATAGTAGCATTTTCCAAAATCATTCTATGGAGAAAATTAGAATTGCGTAACTCTTTGTGGTGCCTATATTGAGCCAGTACTGTATTTCCAGTAAATTCCAGGAAAAAATATTGACACACAGCAATTAATACTTTAACTATATTGATCATGACCTTTACATCTTCTACTTGCTCTGTAGTGAATGGTCCTCCTTATCTTTGTTTTCCAAAGTCTAACCTAGATGGACGTTCATCATCACAATATGTGAATGCACTTCTCCTAATTGTTTTTTTGTGTTTGATGGCAAAGGAAATAACACCATATACTAACTTGTAAGGATTTCCTTTTGACTTATGATGCTCAAATATGGAACTATATTTTTCTACCAGGAACAGTATGATCACTGAAATAACAACAGAAACACTGAAATAAACATCCAATGCAATGATATTTCCATTGCTTACAGATATAATATTATTACGTAATTTCCATCTGAAATTAAATTTGCTGTTACAAGCTTTTACCACTAACTCTGTTAATTGGTCTGCTAATAGAACCATCACAAGGTAAAAGTCAGACTTAAAGGTTGGATCATCTTTAAGTTGCTCTATTCCAAACTGTACACTATTTGTAATGAATAGTACTCTTCCAACTAAATAACCTACTATTGAAATTAATAGGCAGGAGATTAACATATAAAGTTTGTAATCTGTAGTATTTGCTATTGATGATATCAAAATCCAAAATAGTAAAATGAAGAATTCAAATGCTATCATAAACTGAGTACTGACTTTCAAGACTTTGTACTGTCCATTCTTCATGTCAGCAACATATCCAGCTATAGGTGAGAGAATTGCAATAGTAGCTTCTATTGTCAATATTACTCTAGGAATAATGCTGTCCGTTAAAGTTAATACAAAAGAGGGATCTAAAGTTAAATGATACATTAAACTGTTCACCATTTGCCAGGACAGTATCCATAGCACAGCTTTATGCTTAGTCCAGAAGCTGTAAAATTGAGTACTCCAACAAACCATAGTTATTATTTATTGCTTTGATGGCTAGTTGACGCTATTGCTCGTACTACTCGACATGATATAACGTTATCTGTAAATACAAATTCCAAATCAACAACACAAGGAAAGAACTGATGACAAAGGTATGAAACTGACCTTTAATTCCCTCAGAAAATTAAAATTGCTTAATGCATTTCCTTGGACTGAAAGTGAAGTTAATGTAATGTTAAAAATAATATTTGTATTTTTGTTATCTAGTGAAAATTACTTTCAGTATTGTGATGATGAACTAGTGTTAGATTGCTGCAAGCCAATTATATGTTGAAACACATTATTAGATATTCATATCTTTCAAGTTATACACTAAAAGTTTACTTTATCTTCTTATGGGACAATATAACATACTTAAGCTAATAACTTTCAGACAAAACATGCTGCGAGTAGTGATTCAGACAAAGTTTAAAACAGGCCAAACTCACACGGCATCAAGCCTTCCCCTATGAACATAGTAGTCATTAAATTGTGGTTATCAGTGTGAGGTGCATTGTGCATTCGAGAAGTCACAAGATATTTCAACAAGGCAGATGAAAACGCAATATTGTCACTTTGTCACTGAATGTTATAAAAACTGGCAAGGATCAAGCCCGCCATGGAAGCATGCCTATTAATTATTACCAGAGTTGAACATGACAGAGTGTGTTTTAAGTATTAAGTATCCTCATAAGGTAGAGTTGCAGCAGAAAAGTGTGTCAAGAATTGGGGTTGAAGTCTCATTAAAACAAATTGAGGAGACAATATGATTAATTGATTGATTATTCCTGGATTACAAAGTATTTGTTGTAACAGCAACTGCATGAATAGAGTTTTATTGTTTATCATGACTGGCTCTGAAGACCTCCAGACAGTCCTTTAAAACACATGAAAATTGTAGGCAAAACAAATGACATCAATTAATACATTGTCACCACTACAATATATCATGACAGAAATTGGGGCTTAAAATGGAGACAATGTATGGTGCAATCAAATCATTTAAATACTACATGAGCAAACACATGCACAAAATGTGCACAACCAGTCTGATGTGTAACTTACAGTGATTCTCAATTGAATATATATGTTTGCAATAATGCTGTCAAGTATTATGATGTCATTACTTGAATACAGTAATGTAGGCACAGTATTAGATATGTCCTTGAAGTTTGTGCACTTCTTAACTTACATTAAGTGCATTAGAATGTAACTTAGCTGTTGTTATATAAATGAGTCAACACTTAATTGGCGAGCGTAGCGAGAGAGACACTTATGTATTACAAATAATATGTTTAAGTAAAACTTAACCTGATGTTTGGACTTCTTGGTGAAGTTCTTCTCAGATAAGTATAATATAAATTAAGAATAAATGTTTGGGCATAATGAAGTTGGTGATAGCAACCTTACTCTGTGTCCTCATTGAAATACAGAAGCTTAACGTCACATGATTAGTAAACTAGACTATTGCCAGGTTTATGCTATTTAACTTTTGGTTTCGTTAAGTACCTACATTGAATTATTATTTATTGCCGGAAATGTTTTTAGACTATAAATAATGACACTAACTTTCACATTGAGTCATACATTCTGCCATAATGATTGTATCTCCTAAGGACAAATATGTTTTGCTGGAGGACTCAAATTTGTAGCTTCTGGAATCGACATAAAGCTGTGCTATTGATACTGTCCTGGCATATGGTCAATAACTTGATGTACAATACCCTTTTACAACCATCTTATGCAATAAATATAATAAATCCTTCTATGGCCAGTGCACTGCTAGCAATAGAAGCTACTATTTCAATTCTCTCTCCCTTAGCAGGATATATTGCTGACATGAAGTATGGACAGTACAAAGTCTTGAAAGTCAGTACTCAATTTATGATAGCATTTGAATTCTTCATTTTACTAATTTGGATTTTGCTGTCTTCAATAGTAAATACTACAGATTATAAACTTTATTTATTAGTCTCCTCCATGTTAATTTCAATTATAAGTTATTGGGTTGGAAGAGTATTTTTCATTACAAATATCATTCAGTTTGGAATAGAGCAACTTAGAGATGAGCCTACCATCAAGTCTGACTACTACCTTACTACGGTTCTATTTGTAGAGAAATTAGCAGAATTAGTCATGAAAACTTTTAGAAGCTCATTTAATTTCAAACGGGTATTGTATGGTAGTTTTGTGTTCATTGACAATAAAACTATCATCTTTCTTCATGTTTGTTTCAGTATTTCAGTCTTGTGTTCAGTAATTATACTGTTTGTTGTAGAAAGATATAGTTCCATATTTGAACATCATAATACAAAAGGAAATCCTTACAAGTTAGTATATGGTGTTGTACACTTTGCAATCAAACACAAAAAACCAATTAAGAGAAGTGCATTCACGTATTGTGATGATGAACGTCCATCTAGATTAGACTTTGGAAAACAAAGATATGGAGGACCATTCACTACAGAGCAAGTAGAAGATGTAAAAGTCATGATAAATATAGTGAAAGTATTGATTACTTTAAGCCCATTTTTCTTGCTGGAATTAACTGGAATTACAGAACTGGAAAAGGGGTTATGTCAGTTCTAATTTATTTCTTGGAGTAATTATAAAAAATTCCATACTCTCTCCACTGATTGTCACTATTTTCATTGCATTCTTTCTGTTAATTATTAGAAAATGTGCTTTTAAGTATGCGCCCTCTATTCTGAAAAGAATTGGTGCTAGCTTTATGATTGTACTGTTTACACAATTGATCATGATAGTGTGTGGAATTATTTCCAGAAAACATCATTATTCCCTCAAAGGCACATGTTTAATAGTCAATATTAGTTCCATAGACAACCTCAATGTATCAATACCAGAGTATATATTACCTACATTTTTGCAAGTATGTTCAGCATTTAGTCAAATGTTATTCTACATAGCAGTTTGGCAATTCATTTGCTGCCAGAGTCCTCGATACATGAAAGGATTACTGTTTGGACTCTATTATTTCTCTAAGGCAGTATTTCGATTGATCTCGACTGTGTTGCTGTATTTTTCTGTACGTAATCGGCACAAGGTCACTTTTGGTTGTCAATTTGATTATTTGATTATCTATTTAATTATTGGAGTAATCACATTGGTATTGTTTATGATTACTGCTCACAGATATCGCAATCGTAAGAGAGAAGATATTTGTAATGTGTACCAATATGCTGAAGACTATTACACATATTTTCAATGACTTCGAAAATTATAAACTATGTTTATTATTTTTCACTTTAATCTTGTTAATTACTTGTTACTAGCACAGTCAAATTACCTTTGAGGATAACCAAATGTTCCAGTTTTTCTCTCTGTGTACACACTCGTTTTATTTACAATAAATTTTAGTTGCATACTTTTTATGTTTGTTTCATGTTCATATTATTTTGAATGATATTAAGTTATGTAATTTTAACACTATGTTATGTGCAGCAAAAATTGAGGTGAATATGTTGGTTTCTAGTCAAGTGTCACATTTTTTATTTAAATTGAAAAATACACTGTACAAGTTAAACCAAATTTTAGAGAAGAAAAGTCTTCTTACTTTGAGGAGACAATTAATGTTCTTAATAGTCTGAGTCTTCAATAATATTTTACGGTTCCTTCTAAAAAATCTACTTTGTATGCATCTTTAAACACTGCACAGAATGTTTGGGACAGTAGCTATTTCTGAGTGTTATAAACTCGTTTCTACACAAATCTTTATGGAATAACAGTTTCAAAAAGGGAGTTGGAATGGGAAACAGTCTATTAATACACTTGTCCTAATTCCTTGTACACTACAAACTAAATAATACTGACTTTGATTTCATTTTTGGGATACTACTCAGAATATAAGAATAAGCAAGATTATGACACTAAGATATACTAACAAAAACATTACAGAATAATTAATAAATGATTTAAGTTTAACTTATTATCTATATTTAAATAAACTTTAGTTAAATTTTGTTTCTAAATTCAGGTGTTGACTTATTGGTTTAATCATAGCTAAATTTACATCCTAATGCACTTAATTGTACTTAAATTAAAATTAAAAGAGTATGGTATGAAATATCAAACATCAAGGAGTCTGTAGGGCATTCATTTATTCTGATAAAGTGAACAAAGTGTACCTCAAAACATACTTCCTACAACTTGAGTGGTTCATCTTTCTTCAGTGAAAGTGAAAACTGCTACTGTTGACATTTTTCACTGATTTACTGTTCTTGTTTAGGGAACTGTTGACTGGTTCAGATTTTTAACCTTCATATCCGTGTTCACAAATATAGTATTATAGTATTTACACATGTAATTAATAATAGTTTTTAAAATGAAAAATTAATCTTCACACAAAATGTATGGAATTGAGAATGCAATATGATGAGAGAATTTAGCCAATTAATTGTTTACTTTATAAACATTTTAGAAGAAAAAGTATAAGTGAGGAAGCATACAGATTTAGAGAATGTGAAAATTGCATATTCTTACAACTACAGAGCCACACGTTGTTCAAGCAAAGCTCCTGAAGCCATGATGATGTCAGAACAGGCCTTTACTTGCCACATACCCAGTCACAATTGGGTGGACTGGTAGGGCTGGTGGGAGGAAGGGCAAGAATAACCAGATGGAAAATTGTCAGAGTGGGGCTCTAACTCAAGACCTCAGGTCCTGAGTCATAGACACAATCACTACACCACACAGCCACCACTTTAGAGAACATACCACATGCTCTGCCAACTTTGCTATGCTGAAGTATTGATGTAATAATGATTGACGGCATTGCAAACATACATGATCACTTGAGAATCACTACTGTTCTTGTTTATGGAACTGTTGACTGGTTCAGAGTTGGTGTCATAGTGTACACTGCAGCTTCAAATAATTGGACAACCCAATAATCTCCACTTTTGAGCAAAAGTTCTGTCATATACTCAGTTAACAAGGGCCATCTTGTGCTGATTCCTGAATGAATACAATCTACCTATACATTGCAACCGCTAAAATGGATCATACTACAGTGTGGTAAAATATTAATATTGCAGTGTACACATACAATACCAGCTACCGGTGGAGTATACACCTTGCAGAAAAAGGTGCATGGCCAGCTTCTTACTGTGATTTCAAATTGACTATGCATGTTTGTCATGTGGTCAACCATTATGATATCATAACTTCACTGCAGTAATGTTGTCACAGTATTCTTCTAACAAATGTTAAGTCCATTAGAATGTAAACTTTGCTATTGTTTAATAAATGAGTCCACACTTGAATAATTAGTTAAACTACATTAAAAAATAAAGAACATTGATACACATCGAGTAATTATTATTATTTTTATCAATTATTATACATAATTGTGCTTAATATTATAATTGGAGCACTATAAGTGTGTTCATTGTTATATTCTGTGTGGTTTCCCAAGATTAAATCAAAGTCAACATACTGTAAAGGAATTGGGACCATCACATTAATAGAATGTTTCCTATTCTACATCTCTTTGATTATAGTGACTGTTGTTTCACTTTTTGATTGTATAATCATCTTAAATACTTTCATAAAGGTTTAGTACAAAGAGAGATGCTGTTGAGAATAGCACAACTGTTACCTGTTCAGTTTACCAAAAAGATGCAGTTTTGAAGTATATTTTAACATGATTTGTAAACAAACTACTATTGTTAACTTTGTTATAGACTAAAGGCTTATTATTATGTTGATGAATGATGTATAGTAATGCTTTTATTGAGCAATTATTGAACTTAGTTGACATTTGAAACAATATTGAAACTTTTCAGACTCAAAGTCCTTCATCATGTGAACTGATTTTGGGCATGTGTCAATGAGTATAGCTAAATTATGTGACTACACTTTGAAGCTATCTATAGCTTTGAAGCTAGGATGCATTGTTTGCATTGTTCACTGATTGTTATTATGTTCCATTACCAGCAAAAACATTGCTTTCAGCTACATTAATGTCATTGTACTGTGTGGGGAAGTATGGCACTCGAATTCCATTAGTCAGACTCACAGAGTCAGTTTATTATCCACTTGCACAAAGAGTTATTAAATCTTATGCAGACTTCAAGAATAATGCAAAATGACTGACTGAAAATGATGGTCTGCACCTGCCCACATATCCTAACAGGTTCAGAGGCCCAAATGGAAGTGCCCAAAAACAAAGACACAAAACAGCAACCGACAATTACATGTTTGACACAAACACACATAGCTACTGTCTCTGTATGACATAAAATGAACAATTGGCTATTACGTTCTTGACACAAAAACATGTCTCTAAGAATTAGCCGTAAATCCCTATTTGGGATGTATCAGATCCTGCTGAACCCTTCCCATAACTGTATAGTAGTTATTGTTTTCATATGCTTTCCAATCTATGCTGCATATGTTAATTTATAATATTTATTTCACTACTCTGTGTTACAAAACTCTCAGCGCGCATGCGCTGGAGGGTTATCGTAGTAGTAGTCCTCTCTGTTTGTTTGTCTGTCTGTCTGTCTGTCACGCTCTAATTTTGGAGAATACTGTCAATTAAAGGTATGAACTTTCTCAGGATGAAGATTTGAGACCTTTTATTAGCTACTTTTTTAAAAATTTCGGGCTAATCATTGAGAAAACGCGAAGCTTTCAACTCCGTGTAGGTACCACCAGCTTTTATGGGCAACTCCCCCTAGTGTCACATCATAATCACGTGAGCAAATAATTTCTGCAGCCAGCAGTGTAGTTCTTTTTATGCTCAGGGAAGTTAACAGAGTGGAAAGAAGTGAAGTTCGCGTTGAAAATGTACACAGGTGAGTATTTCTGGTTAAAGGTATGAGTGTCATTATATTAAGAGTAAAATTAGAATACACCAGCATGCAGTGAATGACTACACTTGTATTATTAAATTTATTGTTATATACTTCATTATAAATTTACTCTTATAAAAATAATTTAAAGTGCTGTTATTGTTCATCCAAATTCAGAGATTTAGTAATAACTGAGTAATCTTAAATTTAATATCATTGCAAAGTCAAAGTGTATTATTATGATAACTACAAAAATGATAAACTTAACAATATGCCATGAAAACTCTGGAATGCTACAATAAATATGTACAAAGTAAGATACAATAAAGCTAGTATTTTAATGTCAATTTTTAATTCACAAACTAAGTCCACTAACTTCACCAACTGCAGCATGTCAATAGTAACTCATATTAGTAAAAACAATAACTAATTATCAATTCACTCATGAAATGCGTAATACTCTTCAGCATATTGGTACACATTACAAATATCTTCTCTCTTACGATAGCGATATCTGTGAGCTGTTGTCATAAACAATATCAATGTGATTACTTCAATAACGAAATAGATAATCAAATAATTGAATGCACAGCTATATTAGAACTTTTTACTGAGAGAAAAATGTAATAATATAATAGAGATCAATCGCAACACTGCCCTACTGAAATAATAGAGTCCAAACAAAAGTCCTTTCATGTATCGAGGACTCTGACAGCAAATGAATTGCCAAACTGCTATGTAGAATAACATTTGACTAAATGCCAAACACACTTGTAACAAAGTAGGTAATAAAAACTCTGGTATTGTTACATTGAGGAAGTCTATGGAACTAATATTGACTATTAAACATGAGTCTCTGAGGGAATAATGTTTGTCTCTGGAAATAATGCCACACACTATCATAATAAGTTGCATAAAAATTGCAATTATTCAACTAGCACCAATCGTTTTAAGAATGCTAATTGTGTATTTGCAATTAAATGGTCTAATGATTACAAATAAGAATAGGATGAAAATAGTGACAATAATTGGTGAAAGTGTGGCATTTTCCAAAATCATTCTATGGAGAAAATTAGAATTGCGCAACTCTTTGTGGTGCCTATATTGAGCCAGTACTGTATTTCCAATAAATTCCAGTAAAAAATATGGACACACAGCAATTAACTCAGTAGATACTGAAGATGTTGATGATTTCAATCTTTCGAATAACACCCCACAACCAATGTCACTTTCAGCAAAAGCAACTTGATCATGTTCTCAATAGTTTTTCTTCTGTCTTTTCTGATATTCCTGGTGTAACAATGTTAGCCACTCATTCTATCACCTTGACAACCACTATTCCAGTTTGGTCATCACCCTACTCAATCCCACTTGCCCATCAAACAGCTTTTAGGGAGGAAATTGAGAATCTCCTCTCATTAGGCATAATTGAGCCACCAACCTCTAAGTACAGCAGCTCACCAATGCCAGTGTCTAAGAAAGATGGTGGCATTAGAATAGTTATAGATGTAATGCCATTTGGGCTTACAAATGCTCCTGGAACCTTCCAGTTGCTCATGCAGCAAGTATTGAGAGGATTTGAAAATCATTGCTTACCTTACATTGATGATATTGTTATCTTTTCCACTTGTTTTGAAGATCATTTAGCTCACATTACTTCTGTGCTCAGCAGGTTAGCTACTTCTGGATTAACTGTCAAAAGCAGCAAATGCTCATGGTGTTTCAGATCTTTTGATTTTCTGGGTTTTCATGTTGGGCAAGGCAATCTCACCATCCCTGCAGCTAGTTTCATATATCACCTCATTTAAAGTTCCAGAATCAAAATCTGCTCTCAAATCATTACTTGGTTTAATCGCATTTAACTCAAAATTTATACCATCACTTGCAAACTATACCACCATTCTCAATTCTTGCACATGCCAAAGGAAGAGCCATTTGTTGTTCACCCCACCAATGATTATGTCAGTGCATTCAACTTTATTATCACTGCTATCAAGAATCACTCTTCTTAATCATCCCTGTCAATTCTGACTCGTTAAGTGTGTTTGCTGATGCCTCTCTCAATGGAGTGGGAGGAGCTCTGTGTGTCTATCGAAATTCGTCATGGATTCCCTGTGGATTTTTCTCCAGGCAATTATTAATAAGAGAAAAGAACTATGCAATTTTGGATTTGGAAGCATTGGCCTTACTTGCAACCATACAACATTTTCACTACTATCTTTCTGGCAAATACTTCAAAGCATTTTATTACCGATCACAAACCACTTGTCAGTATTTGAATGGTCAACCTCCATCATCACGGCTCCTGAGATGGAAAATCAAGGTATCAGAATATCATTTTGATTTACTACACATCAGTGGAGAAGCAAATCCCATTGCTGATGCCCTCTCAAGGCAATCATGGAATTCTTCACCAGATGAAGATGTCTCTCTCAAGAAGCTAGAAGAAGCATCTCTGAAGGAAGGGGAGGTGTGGTAGAATCACCACACTTCAAAACAGTGACTTGTATTCCCATGCACTAGCTAATTAACACTATTTACTGTACTATCT
>WLWI01004255.1_pt1 | contig 12146 bp, 2 predicted proteins | sample 6701501 | NCBI WGS metagenome assembly WLWI01 (sample SAMN12718690, study PRJNA515312) | sponge metagenome | isolation source: marine sponge | host: Mycale hentscheli | place: New Zealand: South Island, Marlborough, Capsize Point | collected 2014-11-01
TCTGTTCCCTTTTTTTTTTTTTTTTTTAAACAAACACCAAACCCTCTTCTCACATTTGTTTTTATCCCCCCCCCCCCCCCCCCCCCCCTCCCCCCCAGGTTGTACAAGTGTTTATTGCACAAGAAACTCCGTTACTATGGTATTCACACATGAGCAGTACATAATAAACTTGTTATTCACTGGATACCACAGAATATCACTCGTTTGATTGGCTTGCGGCACTCGCGTAAATACTAGGCCAACATGGTCGTGATAATCTCCTGTATCAAATGAATTATATATATATATATATTCCCACTGATGGAGGACCAGCCCATGAAACCAGACTGTGGTGTGATGAAATGGCCTGGAATGATAATCTAACGTGTTGGTGGTTGGATTGGTATGACTGGCATCCCTGTAGGCATCTCTTCCCATATGGAGACAGCATACCACGTTCGCTTTCTTCATGCACTTGTAACCAATGGATATTCGGTGTCAGGAAATTTAATGTAACTCTTCGACTTTCTGGTTTTAGCAAAATTTAAAAAAAAATTTTTTTTCTGAATTACGCAATTCTGTTATCATTTGATCGTCTGATGTTGTTTGTAAATCTGTTGCATAGTCTACTGCACATGTGCATAATGGCTTGCTCATGTGAATTACTGAGCATGCTCATATATACATAGTACATAGGTGTGTTTGTGGTGTGTATGGATATTTACAAGGCAACACAAATTTGTAGTAAAATAAGGAAAGACCACTCCCATTTTGACTTAAAAATTTTTTTCTTCTTTCCTCTACTGTAAAGTGAACTGGTCAAAATAGTATTAAAATATTTGTTGTTATTGTTTGTGCTATTGTGCTGTAATTAGGAGTCAATTTTATGTCACATAATTATTAATTTTCTGAACTTCCAGTGTGTCTCTGTCCATGTTGACCATCCAAGAGCCTCGCAGCATCCCGTGGTCCCGGAGAGAGCCGCGGGTGTTCTTCAGGGGGCGTGACAGCAACAAGGCCAGACTGGAGTTGGTGAAGAGACATAGGACCGACATGGACCTGTTTGACGTGGGCATCGTGGCCTGGTTCTTCTTCAAACATGAAGAGGATGTGTACGGACCGGTGGCTAATCGGGTCGGCTTCAACGACTTCTTCAAAGTACGTATGCTTTCTTTTTTAAAGTAAAGTTCTAAGGGCATAAGTTAAGACTTTTACACTTTCTATACTTTTTATGATGATTCAGTCATTTTCGGCTGAAATTATTATAATAATAGCCAATTTTCTCGTTCTAACAGCCAATATTGTGTTAATTAAAACTATACGTTGAGATTGTTTGCCTTTTTCTTACTCTCAGAACACTTAAATATGGAGTAAAAGCACTTTTAATCTTTTTATCTTCCTTCATTTGCACTATTTGCTCCTCCTAAATTTCCAGACTGTCACTGTTTTTTTTTTGTTGTTGTTGTTGTTGTTGTTTGTTTGTTTGTTTGTTTTCCTCTTTTCCTCATTAGTACAAGTACCAGATCAGCATAGATGGTACGGTGGCTGCCTACAGGTTCCCTTTCCTCATGGCGGGAGGTTCTCTCATCTTCAAGCAAGACTCCAACTATTACGAGCATTTCTATCGACAGCTGGTGCCATGGCAACACTACGTCCCAGTCAAGGAGAACATCGAGGACCTGCTTGAGCGAGTGCAGTGGGCGCGGTCAAATGATAAAGAGGCCAAGAAAATGGCTGAGAATTCTGTAGAGTTTGCAGTGAACAACCTGCTCCCAGATCACTTGTACTGCTACATGGTGCGGCTTCTGAAAGTAAGGAATTGTGATGTTGTACCAGAGTTAGTGCTTTAGTCTGTTTTTTTTTTGTTGTTGTTGTTGTTTTTTGTAACCATTGCTTTTTTGTTTGTTATTGTTGTTGTTGTTTTTGTTGTTGTCTATGTTTTAATGTTTGTTATGGCTGGTTTTTATTCTAATGACTTATACATTTTATTGTGGTACTGTAGCTGTTGTACTTAGTAATAACTCTACCATCACCATTTTGTCTCTCTCTCCCCCCCCCCCCCCCCCCCCCCCCCCCCCCCCCCCCCTCCCCTCCCCCCTCTTTCTCCCTCTCTTTTTCTTTTTTTTTTTTGTTTTTTTTCTTTTTTTTTTTTTTTTTTTTTTTTTTTTTTTTTTTTTTTTTTTTTTTTTTTTTTTTTTTTTTTTTTTTTTTTTTTTTTTGTTTTTTTTTTTTTTTTTATTTTTTTTTTTTTTTTTTTTTTTTTTTTTTTTTTTTTTTTTTAAAAATTCTCCCCCCCCATTTTTTTTTCTCCCCCCCCCCCCCCCCCCCCCCCCCCATACCACCTCCACTCTCTCTTCTCCCTAATTGGCTAGACTTATGATATCTTTTTTTCATTTGGAGTTTCCCTTTTAATTATTAGTAAAGTTTACAAGGATAGAGATGAAGTTGTTTCTGTTCCAAATTACCTTTACATGTTTTTCTTCTCCCAGACATTTTGCATTCTATGCATTCTTGCTTGACTAGGAGCCCTCCTCCAGCTAATTAAGTTTCTACGGATAGCCGACAATACTGTTTCCTGATGGGGGTGAAAAGTGTGTGTGGCTGGGGAAGGAGAAGGGAGGGGGGGAGGGGGGGGGGCAACTCTCCAATTGACCAGCGGTAGTGATGGTGATTATATGTCCTTGACATACTTGAATCGAGTCTAGAATATACTCTCAACAAAAAAAAAGACTGCTCTCTCTCTCAACAAAAAAAAAGACTGCTCTCTCTCTCTCAACAAAGGACGCTTGCAGCTCTCTCTCTCTCAACAAAGGACACTAGCTGCTCTGTGTTTCCTTTACCCAATAGTTTATTAATGTATACTGAGTTATGCAGCTGAAATTTACAAAAACAAACCAACAAAAGTGTGAATTATAGAGATTCAGTTGTTTGCAGTCTTTGCCTGTGAAACTTGTTATCTTCCAATCATCTTTGTCGTTTGTTGTCGTTTGTTTATCCTCAATATTCTTTCTAGTCATTATTTAGCATTGATAGCTTGCCAACTCTGAAATTCCCTACCCCACTGTTTAGTGACTGGATTTGGGGAGTGCTACTACAAGCTTTCCCATAACCAGCCGCAGCCAGGCTCAACACAACATTATCACCATGGAAACCACAACTTATCTCTGACCCAAGGTTTTGTGAACTAGAGAAAGCATTGCAAAGTTTTCAGGATTTTTTTTATTACTTTTTCACTTTCTGATTTCCTAAATAGGAGAAGTGGATGAGTGTGCAGTAAGACTGGAGCACTGCTGGAGTTGCCTTATAAAGTCACATGATGAAGATGGACCAATCTTTGTGGGCAGTGAGGATGTCCACATTACGCCAGCACAATAGGCGCGAACAAATGCATGGGGCATCATTAAGAATAATAGGTTCATTCTTCCTGGTCACAATTTTAGATGAACTTGATAGTTCCTTTTGAAGACTAAGTTGAGGTAACAGGCATTTGTGCTGCAATACTGCAACCTGATTGTACGACAGTAACACTTCCTTTCTGAATGGCATTGTGTTGCTACTGTGACTCATAGTGCTATTGTACATGTAGCATAATTGGCGTAATATAGTGCTGTAATGGATCTCTATAGCTGCAATGGTAGAAAGCATAATAGGTCAAATTAATTGCACAATATGGACTTATCCAGTGAACAGCGCAAGCGCAGGCTTGTTAAAAAAAAGTTCACTTCAGCAAGAGGATCAAAGTGCAATGGCCAGTGGATGTCTGTTTATTGAAATTTTGTTGTGAACATGGTCAGAAATTTGGTAATACCTTGTTTGTTTGTTTGTTTGTTTGTTTTGTGTCAGTCACTCACCTCTCAGTAGACAAACAAGATAAATTCAAATGCGTATGTACGTGTGTACGTGTGTATCTCTCCCTCTAGCACAGTTCATTGTTTTTATGTCCTTTACCATATCCAGTGGTCTAATAAGGCATCGTAGTGCCGGATGTCCAACAAGACCAAGTAAGTGCCATTGTCAACTTGGTGTTTTAAGGAAGTGAAGAGTTATCACCTTTTTATCATATTTGGTTCAAGTTGCTAGTCTGTTTACTACCCAGCGAGGATAACACTGTTAACAAGCTAGTGGATATTATACGATCCAATCATACTTGTTGCTGTTTACCTAGAGTTCATCTGCAATTTCTTGACTGATCTGTTTTAGACTTTCCTTTGAAAGAATTAGTTCAGATGTCGTATTGTGAGAAAGTGATACCCCTGGACTAGGTCAGAAGTTCTCTGGCTGCCATGCCTTCTCGTGCTCTTACAATGCCTTCCTTCATTGGTAGTTGGTTTAAACTACGACCAATATACTGCTGATGTTTTTGAAAATATGCCGAATATGTCATTAGCCTCTGCAAGCAACAAAATAGGGCACGGGTAATTGGATCTATTACACTATTTTTACCCATTGAAGTTGTTTATTTCCCCACAATTCCTCCAAGCAAATATTGAATGTTAGCCTATATCCTTGCCCTAAATTTTCCCTTTGAATGGTATCATTGAACAGACCATATGTCAAGTTTAAGTCTTCTACTATTCTGCTTTAACTGCAAACTATGGCCTGACAGAGTATTTTTATTATCGGAATCAAGACTTTCCCACATCAAAACTGTATCCATAGAAACAGTGGATGTGGTTGGAACACTTTGTATGTGAACTGTGCTAACGAAATTTTCTTGAAGAACTCGGTTAATTCCAGGAAAGCAGGAAGTTTCATCTCAGGGATTTAAGCTATTCTACAGTCTTGTTGTGGTTGGAGTCTAGCTATGAGGTAATATTTTAGTAGCATTCTTTACTCACTCTGTCCTTGCGAGGGAAAGTTGTTTTCAGCATATTGTCATCAATGGCCGGTTAATTTAAGTAATCCCCTTTTCTTACCTTGCCATGGGGTCTCATTAACCAGTTGCATGGGTATGTGTGGGGGTACCTGGCATTTGCTGGGGTGCAAATTCAAGGCCTTTTCTCATGGAACAGCAAGTGGTGTGGGCACCCGAAGTCCCACCTGGACAATAGGTGGGACTTCGGGTGCCCACACCACTTGCTGTGAGGAAAGGCCTGTTCTCCTGCGAGTTCCTAGCCCGGCTCCAGGAGCTTTGCTTGCACGGCTCACAGGCATCCTGGCTCTGCCAGGTGCGCATAACCGCTAGCGGTTGCAAGAGAATTTTGAGTTTTGTGTGTGTCTACCTGTGTATCGTGCATACATGTGTATTGTGTATCGTGTATCATTTATGTCTTCAAAAATTTGGGTAATATATATTTATATTTACTGTCATTGTAGGAATATGCCGCCATGTTGGTGGGAGATCCAACCATCCACCCTGAAATGGAGCCAGTTCCCCAGGAGTTGAGTGAGGAATGCAAGACAGTGTGCTCCAAGGTAGACACATCTATTACTTCATTCATTACTTTTTTTTAAGCTGAAGGTGTGAGGAGACTCAATTAGAGAATCTTTCAAAAGGAGAGTGTGTTTATAAAGTGGGGAAGCGGCACATGTGTCTGAGGCTAGTCATGATGATGGAGATGGAGGTAATGGGGTTGGTGGCGGGCGTATAAGGGCTTGGCGGTGCTTTTGTTGTGGCGAGCTCTTTTGGAGTTAATCACATCAAGTGATGGGCCCACTCGTTGTGTAGCACCGTGCCTGTTGCCGTGGTCACTGCAAGGGATTCGCATTGAGCGCAGCAGCAGTAGTACGAGGTTGTGGGGGGAATTCGACGGAAGAAGGAGATGAGAAAATAAAAGAAGGGAATAAGAGACAATTGTTAGTTTGGAGAAGTGGGAGTGTGAAGGGAAGTGAGGGAGTGAGTAGAGGATGGATTGCAGCTGTTTATGGTCACCTATCCTGGCTGGTTTCCGCCTACTTCTGTGAGAGACCACAACCACTCATAAGGATTTTATCTGGTATATTTTCATATAAATATATCCAACAGCTTGAGTCACAAATCCTTCAAACATTTCATACCACAACTACATCTCATGAGTATCATCCGGACGAAAAAATACCATATGGGAGAAAGTTAAATTAGCAACTAACTTAGACCAGTGTGTTTGCATGTGTGTGTGTGTGTGTGTGTGTGTTTGCATGTGCGTGTGTGTGTTTGCATGTGTGTATTTTCACTAGTCTGGCGTCGCCGACCCTTTTCCTTCCCTATATTCGTGGGCGGAGAGGAAGGAAAGGGTCTGGTAGCTCTAGTATCAACAACTTGTGCAAATGACATCACAGGTTTATTGAGTCATCATTAACGCGTAGGCTAAAATCAATCGCGAGTCTATTATTTTGTTGCAGGAAAACATTTTGTTGGAATGACTCGTTGCGACTGTGTTGTTTCAATAATGCAGAACAACAATAACAATAATGGCTGGTTCACACTCGTGTAGGAGTTGGTCATATATAAGTGACAAACTCTGGAAACAAGCACTCTTTCCGTGCCCTGTAGGGAGAGCTACAAAACTTCTCTTTTTAAAATTCCCTTTCATCTGCTCTTGCCTTACGCACTAAACTGTAACTTCTAAACACGCTCTTCATCACTTGATCTTCCATAGCTAACAACGCGGAATAAACTGGGGCGCATTGAATATGTGGTTGAGGAATGCGCTTAATTAACGATTCTGCAATCTGATTGGAGTGCCACTATTTTGGTGCCGGCACAAGTCATTGATACTAGAGCTACCAGATCCTTTCCTTCCTCCCCGCCTACCAATATAGGGAAGGAAAAGGGTCAGCAACGCCAGACTATATTTTTACATGATAACGATTAGTGTTTCTTCATAAATGGTGGAAAGCAGGTACATAGATCAACTGAAACTCAAAACGCTACTTGACTCAGTCTATTTTGGAATAATGAGTTGAACTTAGAGACCCTAGCACATTATTAACATCCAGTTTCTTTAATGGTGGAATGGCACTAAATGCTGATATCTCTTATTAATGCTTGAGTGGGAGTCATATTCTAGATCCAGTGATCAATGGTTTGCTTCAGAATGGGCTTAAAGTATTTAATGGTTGTTATGGTCTGGATGTGTTGTTGCCATGGTTTTTGTTGCCAAGGTGAATATGTTGTTGTCATGATGGGTGGATGTGTTGCCACCTTTTCATATGTGAATTCCTTCAACTGTCTATCAGATTTGATCAGCAGATTTGATATTTATTGTATTGTTTGTTTTAAAGTCAATAGCATTTTAAGTGTTTATTGAGATTGATTGCCAGGTGCAGCACAAGTGGTCAGACCATGGCAACCATGTTATTACATCAATGGCATCTGAGGTACAAATTGTCTCAATTACTCAAACATTTTTCAAACTTAATTCTTGCAGAGCATTTTTTTTTAAACTGATTTCTGTGGACATCAGCTGAACTACCCTTTTTTGATATTTTTGACAAACCTTTTAGGCATAGTATGTAATCGAAAATCCATGGATTCTTTCATCAGTTGTGATATGAATTAAAATGTCAATTTTATTAATTTGTATCACGAGTGGTCAAGCATTTGCGGATGCGAAACGTTCTGTTCACCAATTTTCGAAATATCGTTCATACTACTATTTCTAAAAGGTTCGTAAAAAATATCAGATTGTATTGACATAGTAAATAATGAGTCTATATGAACTATTCTGTATTAGGGGTCCTCACTGGCGATCACAGACTAGTCTCAACTTGGTGACATTGATGATCTTTACCTACTAAAAATGTGTTAAGATTTGACGATTGTCATTTTTAAACATTTCTAATATACCCCGGCCAGACTTCAGAACCACTGCCCTTCTTCTGTGTGCTTGCACGTTATGAAGTAAGCTTGTGATTACAGAGACTCCGTGGGCACGCACACGTGTACACACACATGATATCACTTTCATTCATAACCGCACACTCCAGCCTTACCAACAACTATGCGAGATATCGTCTCAATTATCACTCGGCCGTACACTTCTCAGCGAAATATTGTAACATTGTTATCAGCACGAAGGTCACCGTAACCCACCCATTCATTAGGCAGTCATTTAGCAAACTAATTTTTAATCAGGTTTCTTGTAAAGAATCACTATAACGATGGTTGCTATGCAGGAGTACGTACTCACACTGCACGCGTTCTGGCAGTGATTTGTAATGGGAAACTTTAGATTATGTCTGTCATTCTCGGCTTTAATTTTAAAATGAGCATGACATTGTCAGATTGTGTAAAATATAATAATAACCAAGTTCAAATTACACCAATAAGCAATTTGTCTCTATTAACCATAGCTTGTATGAAGAAAGCATAATTGCTATAATAATGCAGCGGTGGTGAGTGAGATAGCCTAGCAAACAATAACACTGAATTTAGAATTTTATCAGAGGCATGGTACAGATAGTTGAGATCAACTTGCACATCAGGAAAGCTTTTCGACAGACTTTAGAGTTTATTGATTGATTTGATCATTCTGCACTTAAGTCTTTGACTCGACTTTTTCTGATATGTTTAATAAAATATTGCTTAAATTTACGAATAAAGAAAGACACAACCGCCTAAGATAAAGGCAAGATTAAAATGTTGGGTGTAAGAACGATTAATTCATCTTTTCACGGAACTGAAAGTACGGTCAAAATTTTTAAAAGTAATTTTTGTCAGAAATAAAAAAAACTACGCTAAAAGCCACCCAATTTGTGCCAAAATAGAATAGATTACCAAATCCGTATCTGCGTACGGACTCTCACCATCCAGTGAGCTTTGTAACCCTATTTGATTTTTAGCAATTATTGTGTATTGTAACCAAGTGAGTAATTATCGGGAAGACAGAATGAGTGACTATATAAAATGAAAGAGCAATGGAGGCATTGCTAAATTAGTGAAATTCCTATCTAAAATTGGCCACGAGCTGTGATAGCGTGCACACTGACTTGCAAGGTGTCTCAGAATGTGACGGTTCAACTTGCGTGGTGAGCATGCTCGAAAACTTTCAAATATCGTCTCAGTTTTAATTGGCGGCATGTGGTCTACCGGTGAGCAGTCATAATCCAGATAACACAATTATTGTGAACATTGGTCTGTGCTGTAAATGAGAGGTCACCCTTAGCAACAGATGATCAGACTAGCGCTAATTGAGGAAGGTGAAAGTAATTTGATAATGGCAAGGAAGAAGTATAATGGCGGTTGCTAGGAGGTAGTTGGGACCTAACATACACTCCTTGTCAGATGCCCAGTCCCTCATTCGTGTCTGATGAAGTATTTTTTAAAGAAATAAAGTCATTAGTGGACTGGGCATGCTCCTCATCCCAGGGTGTGGCAAATTGTCTGTTTTCGTTAACTTTTGTTTGGCTAGTTCTAGTATTAGCAATCCAAACTCACTTGTCCAGAGGTCACTTTGAATTCTAGGCCTGCTTATTTTGTTGTTGTTATTATTATTATCATTATTTTTATTATCTTTGTTACTAATTTATCATTATTTTATTGATAATTATTAGAGTTGCACCGATAATCTATCGGTTTATCGGCCTACTTTTCGATATCGGTATCGGTTGTCAACACTACCTGCCGTACTGATATGATTAACGGATAGAAAAATTTCGTACTCGCTGCGTGGACACTGAACGGATGAGTTCTACTTGCTCTTAGACGGCATAAAGACAAAGAAACTTAACTGCGATGTGTAAAAATAGGTCACCAATTTGGCACTACTTTGTTCCTGGCACTGATGATTTCTAATTATGTAAAAATTAAATTTTAAAAATTCAATGAATATATCTATCGGTTATCGTTATCGGCCTCGATTCTAGATACAATATCGGTTATCAGTATATCGGGTAAAATCTTCTATCGGTGCAACTCTAATAATTATCTATATAATAATATGCTTGTCGTGTCGGTAACGACTACGGTGTGTATTCATGAATAATTCATGAGCTGATCTGGGTTGTTGAAGCATCGGCAGAACGGATTGGGAAAGTGTCATCAGTAATAACGACGGCAGTTGTGCGTGGATAAATAAGGATCAAGAAAAAAAAGGAAGCATTGTTAAAATGTGTGCAGTGTTGTTAGGGGGCGGAGACCAATAAGGCATGTAGTGATGGCAACTCTTTTTGTGTTTAATTAGATCAAGTTCTCTCATAAAAGCAAGCTAGAGCACCACAGGTGCAAAGCCTCAATGCCACGCCCACTATACGCTAACCTGCTAGTACCAAATTATTTTATCAGATAAAAATAATTTCTCTGGTAAGTTATACAACTCGTGCAATGACGATGATAAGGTGTAAGTGCTGTATCCACAAGAGAAATGTCCATGAAGTGTGAGCAGTGGATACTAGCCGGTAGTTCAAATGTGAAACTCCAATTCTGGTGCTCAATGCTATAAACTTTGCAGCAGAAAGCAAGAATACCGTGGACGGAAATAAATCATTTGCACATGTGATTGTGAAGTGATGATGGGCCGGTTTACTCACGGTTCAAAAGCTTACCATCGTACTGCCAAATAATGACTTTTTTTTTCTGGAAACTAAGTTGAAAGACTATTCTGGCACATTAAATGGATGTAAAGTAAAACAGTTTAATGTCTCCTTCACTGCTTGGGAGGCCACTGTCTTCAAGATCCATTGTTGAATGGTGGACTGTTTGACTGAAGGACATGATGATTAGCTAACTAATTGGCTGACTGACTGACTGACAGATAAAGGGAGACTATAACCATCACATGCACATGTATCCATCACATGCACATGTAACCATCACATGCACATGTATCCATCACATGCACATGTATGCTGAGGGTTTATAACAAAAGGCTTGCAATCACTACAAAAATGGAGCGGAGCCCAAATACATTGGGATCATGTTGGATAAGCCACTTATCAGCACGCGTGATTTGAAATACGCTATACTTGTCCAAGAAGAGTACTTATAGTTCTGTTTGTTAAATTCAGGTGCATGGTGGTAAATTCTCACGTCACAAATTATTGTATTTCTAACCCAAAGATGGAGTGAGAGATATATCGGAAGTCATGGAAGTGACTGGGGCTACGCTGAACAATGGAATGCCTTCAAGCTGTCTTTACCTCCTGAATAGGACAAGAATTAATTTAATTCTTAGCCTTATTCCATACAGGATTGTGTCTGTGTGCTGAGCCTGCTTGCAGAAGATCTCAGAATCCATGTAGTGTGCAAGGACTCTTAGTAGCATTTCCCGTTAATTGCCTGCGTGCGGTCGGTCGGACAGTAGTCGTAATTTCTGGTAACACAATTATCTGGATACTGTCGTGTAAAAGACAATGAATAGTTTTAAGAGGTTGTTCTTGGCAACAGAGAATGCATTTTTCTGACTGACACTAATTGAGTGTAATTGGGTTATGTCATGGAAGTAGTACAATGGTGGTTGCTAGGAAACAATTGGTACAGGGCGCACGCTCCTTGTGGAGTGGTTGATTCTTGTTCACATATACTAGTTTACATAATAGTAGTTCTGGTAATAATAATAAATAATAATTTTTGTTGGTTCATTTTATTTTATTTTTTAAATGGAGAATCTAGAGCTGATTGTTATGTTGTTAATATTATGCAGTTGAAATCAAGGAGGAAGCATCATAAAACTGTTAGAGAAGAATTGTGACATTGTGTGGAATGTGACTTTAAATCTTTTTATTACCTGATATGTATTATTTGTGCATCTGTTTCTAAAGGAAGTGAATGTCTAAAGTGATCTTTCTTTGAAATTGCACTTTTTATAATATCAAAAACAATTTTTTACAAATATTTCATTTGATTAGTACTATTATTATTATTAGTGTACATTGCTGTCACTATGGTGAGTAGCACGGTCTCACATCAATACATAATCCTCTCATCATCTTGTGCAAGACTAGGCGTTCACCTAGATACAGGATGTCTGCTCAATTAACACTGTCTTCCACCGTGCCAGTAACAGCTGCAATTATCAATCAATGTAGTGCCTTTGTTTGTAGGGAGGAGGAGGAGTCACGTCACTCCTAGCTACGCAATGTCCTTGCACATTTCTAAATTCTTATACTAATTAAAGGAGGGATAACTAACTAGGTTACCGAGGCATTGAAATGTAACACTGATGGTTGCTATGAGGGAAGTTGATTCAAATTATGCAGCTGCACGTGGGTTGTGGATGATATCTGTCATTGTCCGTGTGATCACTTCT
>WLWI01004256.1_pt1 | contig 12143 bp, 7 predicted proteins | sample 6701501 | NCBI WGS metagenome assembly WLWI01 (sample SAMN12718690, study PRJNA515312) | sponge metagenome | isolation source: marine sponge | host: Mycale hentscheli | place: New Zealand: South Island, Marlborough, Capsize Point | collected 2014-11-01
ACAACGTAGGCGAACGAGCACCACCCCTCCAGCAGAAAAAGAAAGAAAAAGAAAAAGAAAAAGGGGGGGGGGGGGGGGGGGGGAAGAAGAAGCTGAATTGTACTTCACTAGGAATGTTAAAAACAACAACGAAGTTACTTATTTTAATATTGCAAACTTCATGGAAACAATCCATTCTTTTTACTATGTAATAAGAATGGATCTTATGAAACGGCTACAACAACCTCAATGCTTCTGAATGTGTGTCAATCCCATGTGTGACCATGCATGCCATGTGTGTATGCGTGTGCAAGTGATATACGCGTGTGATTGGGTGGTGACAGAATGTGCCACCCACACCTTACCAGTCCACAATTATATAAGAGAAAATCCTCAATACAGAGTTCAAGTTCCTCCACACCTGCAGGGCCTGCAATTAATAACACAGCAAAATAAACCACAGTCTGATTACTGGATTTCCTAATATGGTACATGTGAATCACATGCAGTGCACACGTGAATGCATGTGTTTTCCCGTTAAAAATTAACAAGGATGAGGATCTTTAAAACCGATTTGTTCAATGGTATTATTCTATAATTGACCAGTTACAACCTGTCCCTTGAAAGACAAAGAAACGAACCCTCAAAAAAGTGTTTCAGCAACCAAGATAAAGTTTTAGTCCCGTATAAGTCTGCACATGTGCACTCACGGCAGTATGCCCACCTCAAGTCACGCACAGACATTTAAATACATCCACACTTTACCTGATTAAGCCGGTAATCCCCGGAGTGCAGCTCCAAGAACTCTACCACTTGCCTGATGGTACGATAGCTGCTGTCTGAGTCTCTTGACTGCTCCAGCCTTGTCATCAGCTGCATCAAGTCATCTGCACACACACCACATGTGTATCAGACATGCCTCCCTATTGCTTCACCTTGAAGCTGAATGCTTTGCATGCCGGAATGACCTCAACTAAAACAAGTACAACCCCATGACTTGTCCAACCAATTTGTCCACCAGTCCAACTATATGCTGATCTGTCACTATTTCGGCTGTCGGTGCATTTCAAAATACTTTGGTTTAACCACAATCATGACCCCCTTCAACCATTCTTTAAAAGTTATGAAAGCTTATTAACCCTCAGCATGCATGCGCGAGAGGGTTATAGTAGTCGTCCTGTCTGTTTGTCTGTCACGCTCTGATTTTGGAGATTACTGACAATTAACAGTTGATTTAGGTATGAACTTACTCAGGACGAAGATTTAAGACCTTTTATTGTGCTACTTTTTTTTATTTCGGGCTATTCATTGAGAAAAAGCGAAGCTTTCAACTCCGCGTAGGTACCAGCTTTTATGGGCAACTCCCCCTAGCGTCACGTCATAATCACGTGAGCAAATAATTCTGCAGCCAGCGGTGTACTTAGCTTTACGCTCAGGCTCCTAAGTGTTACTCCGGGACGGAGTTGAAAGAAGTGAAGTTTCGCGTTGAAAATGTATACAGGTGAGTGTTTCAGCTTCTTCTCTTATGAAGACAGCGTTTCCATGTACCATTTTCATTGGTCGAGCTATTTTGATACCTCATTAAAAATAGCTAACAGATTGCTTGTTCTTTTGGAAGGAGATTATATTGTAATAGCTGAATTAGACCACCGACTTGACCCAACTGATGGCTAAATAAACTGATGAAAGCTACCTCTGACTGGGTTGTAAATTCCAGCCGTTTGACTCGCCTTCAGAATTAGTTCAAGTGTATACAATTTACGAATAAATATTATTAATAGTAAATTACAAGAACAACATCAAAGGCAGTCGGTGAGCGCAAAACGAACTAGTAGAGGTAGTAACCTTCCAAAATGAGAGATGATACCAAAAATAATAGAGAGAGAAAAGTCCAAATCACAAAGTTTAGAGAGAGAACCAACAACTGAAGGAAGAGAAAGCAATCAAGTATAAGAGAGTAATTCTAACAGTAATTAGTGTGAGACAGAAATACGAATACTAGTGAGTGAATGAAGGCGTGAACTAGTTCAAATGTAAATTAGTATTTATGATCATTAAGTTAGTTTTCATGCAGTGCCTTCAACAATAGCTAGGTATGTAGTGTTTAATAGCCCTGAGGGTTCACACCTTCGGTGCTTCATTTATATTTAGTAACTTTCTGCCGCCATATCTCTCTTTTAAAATCTTGTAATCCATTCATCCATCAATAACTATTTATTTAACTATTTATTCATACCATAACCTTAGTCCCACTTCTGTTCTTACACATCCTCTCTCCTTTGCAACCCCCCTCTCTCTCTCTCTCTATCTTCCCCCTCTTTCAACCCCCCCCCCCCCCATTTCCCTCTATCTCTCTCTCTCCCTACATATATAAATTAAAACATGGCAGAACAGGATATATGACTGAACATGCAGACTTGTGTTAGCTACCAAGACAAAGAACGTATCTTGGACATGTAGTTAATAACATCACCTTCCTTTCTAGTGTTGGGTAGCCAGTCTGCAAGGAATAGACCTCACTACAAAACCCACTAAAACAAACTTAAATGTAAAACATCCCAGTGCTCTGTTTACATAATAACACTCAAGTTCTCCTCCAATCGCCACCTCAAGGACTATTAGGCTCGCATTTCACAAAGAATCCCTGAGACTCAACAACTCCCCCAACTTAACCCCTGTACTGCGTACTGCCTGCCCATCCGGGTTACCCTAACATGTGCATGTTGATGCTGGTGTGTTTGGATTGGAAACTCGAGCACCATTCATTTCAGTCCCACTGTGTAATTGGACTCCTAGTTAATGCTCAGTACAGATAAGGAAAGTTATTCACTGATTTTAGAAGTAATTAACGTGTCCTACTAAGTTGTTGAAATTCCAATACAGTCCTGTTTTCTGCAATTTAATTCCCTTCTCACCTGCTTATATCTGACAAATGCAGTAATAATCAGTCTTCATAAGTCATGAAATACTTCCTTTGACTTGCTTGAATGAGATAATTCCAATAATAATAATTAGATGTATTCTCTCTCTTTCACAAGCTTTTTTTTTTTAACAATACAGAATTAAAAATATCTGGTCGCCACAAGGACCGCTTGCTTAATGCACAAGTCTGTGAAAGAGAGAGAATACATCTAATGAGTAAAAGAAGACTGAGAAAGAAATTGCGGGGGGAAAAAATTAATATACTGTTGCATCACTCAGTGACGGCTATCCTTGTAACACTTAGTGCACATGCCCACTGGGAAAACCAGTGATGGACTGCTCAGCTGCTAATATACAAATGGTGTCATATATTTTAGTAGAAACACGCCCATGTACACGAGAGTTTCCCACACACCCGTTAGTGCTGCTTTTTAATATTTCTCGAATTGAGTAAACAAGCAAAAAAACAACAACAAAAAAACAAAAAAAACAAAACAACAACAATGAAAACCACCAGCACTGCTCTGATTTGATACTTTCATCTAGATATATCATGCTCCCTCTAAATCTACTGGTGCCTAGAAATTGTACCCAGACACATACCATGCATGTTCAAACACTGCTGGTGACAATGCAGCTGTGTATCACCTGCACATGCCTCTCCTTTCAGACGTTACCTTAACACACACTCACCAAAGTTCCCTGCTCTGCCTGCTACTGATGAGGAAGACGCCGAACCCCCTTGCTGGGGCCTTCCTCCAGTTCCTTTGTAACTTCCTCCACTACCAGGGTTACCCCCTCCTCCACTTCCCCCACTTCCACTGTTGCCTCCATTGCCCCCACTAGACCCACTGCCTCCACTAACATCCCTTCTGCTTCCACCACCACCATGCTCGCCGGCGCCATAATAGTCTTTTGAATCTCCGCCATTTCCGCCCGGACCACGCTGCCTACTTAAGAACCTGGGTGGCGGCTCCCTGCTGGAATGGTGGCGACTGCTACTGTGATTGTTGGAGGAGCTGCTGCTTGACTGACGGCTATTGCTCTCAGGATAATCGAACGGCTTTCGGTGGCTTTTTCTGCCTTTATTGGGTCCTGAGCGACCACTCATAACATACCTCGCAACCAGTTACTATTATACGGCCTAAGAATTGTCTTAACTTAAACGTTTCTTTGACAGAAGACATTCATCACAAATAGGGGGAATGAAAAAAAAATGTGCACAGCCCCCAGTTCCCGGCCACAAACTGAGTGTAGACACCCACACGGATATCGAAACAACCACACCTATTTGGTATTGGTCGTTGATGTTTGCATTTTCGGGGGCGATTATAGATCTAAAACACTTTACCTAACTTTCTTACATAAACCGTTTTAACAGCTACTATCAATAAACTTATTATATTCAGTAGCATTTGGGTGGTAATTTTTACTTACACATTACTATTTAATTCAAATATAGTGGAACCTCTTTACTAAGGGATTCCGCAGGACTATCAACAACAGCAAATATGAATGAAGAAAATCTTCCAAAATAACCTTCTGAAAGCAACCAATGCTCTGCAAGGGTCAAAAGACTTGTCCCCATGGGTGGCCTTTGTAGAGAGGTTTCACTGTGTGGTAGGATCATATTTAGCTATTCTTTTCATGTAGCTGGGAAGAAAAGAAAAAAAAGCTAAATATACTTACATGGCATTCAAACTCCCCCACATCACCTCAGACCATTCAACCATCTTTACATATAGCTAAGTATTTTTTTTTTTCACCTGGACTTTTTCAATGTGGGTATACACAGAGCAACATCTTATACACACAGGTATGGCATGGCATGGTTGTGTTAGTGCCACAGGACAGCAACATTCACCAAACAAATTGACTCGAACCATACATACATTCAGCTCAGTGTTACCAGGCCCATGTAAGTATCATAATGAATTTGGAAAAAGCAAAACAAAAACAAACCTAGAATGACTTCATGACTGCCAGTTCATGTATTAAATAAAATAAAAATTAGTGAAGTATACAATATTAAAAAATGTTATGAAAAGAACTTGAATGGAATAAGAAGGCATTTGTAATAAATAACTGCTATAAATACAAATGTAATCATACAGAGAGTTCTTTATATGTATAACTTGGTCCCTTTGATGGCCAAAAACTTTGCAGCGTTAATCTTGCAAGCTTCAAGCGACTGTCAATTGCTGCAGAGTTCTTGTTGTACACGTTCAGCAAGATGCCGATAAGGACCAGAAGTCCAGCCCACAGATATCTAGAAAAGAAAAAAAAACAAAAAGAAAGCATGAATCATGTCAAGTTGTACTATAATGTGCACTGTGGGGTATAACATGCACACATGCATGAGTGGACTAGCACGGACTCACTGCCAGTCCTTCTGTCATGGCAGAACTCAAAGAAACTTGATATTTAGTTCTTAAAGCAAAGCCTAAATCAGATCAAGATTAGACTTTGAGGAAAGGGTTCCTATGAGTGCCAGCTTACATGCACCACTGAATACTCATGACCAGAACTAGTAAATCTCTTGGTACAATATTTCAACAGCTCTCTGCTATGTAATGCACTACTGAACTCGTGCAGATTCATAGATTGAAACACACAGAGCAACTGACACCCACAGCTGCACTACTGATGCAAAACTGTATTTTTCTTCAACAATGTACAGACACAAACCTTGGGTTTATATCTCAAGGTTACTTTATAAGAGGCACTTACTGCAATGTGAATGGTTTTGTGAATAGCAGAAAAGAAAGCACTACAGTCAACGTCTTCCTGAAGGTGGTTACTACACAGCCACAAGAATCATCATCACTACTGACACAATTCATTACTCTTGAGCCAACACCAAACCAATCCCGTACCAGTCACTGAACCCACCCTGTCCCAGAACCCATCCTGTACCAGTCACCAAACCCACCCTGTACCAGTCACCGAACCCACCCTGTACCAGTCACTGAATCCACCCTGTCCCAGTCACTGAACCCACCCTGTCCCAGTCACTGAACCCACCCTGTACCGGCCACTAAGCCAACCCTGTACCATTTGGTCACTGTGAACCCACTCTGTACAGGTCACTGAACCCACCCTATACCTGTCACAGCCACCAAAGCTCCATTAGTCTTGACTAAGGCCAGCACAAAATTGATCCCCAAGTATCCAGTGAGAGAGAACACCGCAATCATCAAGTACAGTTCAGGGTTCTGAATAAAGAGAAGTGTGTGCATTGCAGGAAGAAGTATAGGATATTCTAGGATTGGTCAAATCTGGAAAGGATCACTCATCACCGCTAACAGTGTGACAAGAAAACAAATTAACTTTTAAAAGCATGTCAGATTTAGTTTGGCTGTCAATATAGAGCCTAACTAACTAAAAAAATTTTTTTTTCCCTTCAAATTTTGTCAGTCAAGCTTAGAAAGTGCAAATATAAAATGTCTAAATATAGTTGTCTAAATATAGGATGCTAAGCATTAGTCAGTACTTTTTGGATTATGTATTACCTACTTATTTATAGGTGTGAAGACTTGAGCACATTCTGTTACACCAACAATATCTGCTCACCAATTTAAAAACGACAGCACATTTTACAAATAAATACTAGTGGTGTGCTTGAGCACAAATGGCGAGCGAGCCTAAAGACTATACTATTTTTATTGACTTCTAACACTGAAGCTACTGAAAATAAGGTCAAGTTTTTAAATTTAGCATACAGGGTAAAGGGATTTCAGTGCCATAGTAACAACTCTCTGTAACTGCTTGAATTGAAGGAAAAAACAACAACAAAACAATACACGTTATTTAAAAGTTTTAGCTAAGTAGTGGTTGTAACACACAATGATTTGACACAGCTGGACATGCACCTACACAGACTTACCTTCCAGTAGTCTAGTGGACAATGTATTTTCAGGTAAATACAGTGCGCACGGCTTATAACCATGACAAAGAGCGCATTGACTTACCACCGCCACTAACTCGAATAGAAATGGAAGTCCCACAAGTTGTCAAGTTTTAACTGTACCGGCAAAAGAATTTAAAAACTGTAAACAATTCAATTTCTAGGGTGATACGGGTACTGATCGATAAACCAGAGGATTCTGTTTTGTGCAATTTGGGACGGGGTCGACAACCGAACCAACACAAAACGCGAGGGTCAAAGTACAAAAATGCCTTGCGTACGGCCATACATATATACAAATAAATAAATAAACTGACATCCCCGATTTTCGATTGTGTTACCCCTGTAAGTGTCTCGCTCGCTACGCTCGCTCGCCAATTAATTATCTACACCGCTGCTTAGTCCTCTGAGGTGAACGCTCTTTGTGGTATATTGCTTGGTACGGTTAATTGGTACGTGTTCAAATTGTGGCGAGTCGCGTACAATAGTCAGTTCGGGGAGAGTACATTGGATCGAGAGTGGCGAGCAGGCGAAGCGAGCCAGTCACACTGGGATAACGCATTTGAAATCGAGGTTGTTCGTTTGTTTCTAAGTGATTGGAGCGAGCAGACACCCTCAGGGTTAACACAATTGAAAATCTGGGATAATTGTTAGTTTACATGTGTGTGGAAGGGGCATGTCCTTTCTATTTTGACCGTCATGTTACCATAGTGCAGTTTTAAGAGAGGGGGAAGGGGAAGTAGAGAAGGGGAAGGGGAAATAGAGAGGGGGTGGAGGGGGGAGGGGAAGTAGAGAGGGGGTGGAGGGGAAGAGGAAGTAGAGAGGGGAAGGGGAAGTAGAGAGGGGGTGGAGGGGGAAGGGGAAGTAGAGAGGGGTGGAGGGGAAAGGAGAAGTAGAGAGGGGGGATAAACAATGCAGTACGAAATTCTCTTTGAATGTAACTAGGAGATGATTTTAATATTGTAGCTTATTATTGAGGGTCGCTAATTGTATAATTAATTCGTTTGCAGAAGATATCAAACTTACAACAAAAATGCTATCTGAAAAAGTGAAATATTTTTCAATTCCGATAGAGGCTGAAAGGTGGCAAGATCACAAAAACGAGTAAGTTATTTTTTTCCCTTTGTGTTCATTTTCTAATAGTCGTGTGCGTAAATTGCCCATTCAACTATGTATGGGAAAAGCATTGTTCAATTGAAATCTCACAGGGAAAGTGAAATACCATGGTAGCCAAGTGAAATAGTATGGGTAAGTGTGCATGCATACAGCTTTAGCCTTGAGAAACATATTAACTAGTGATAGCAATAGCACTGGGCTTCGCCTTGTGCTATTTCAACCACACTACTCACATGAGTTATAGCACGGATACCATGCTATTCGGGATTAATAGCGCGAGTAATGTGATTGAGACGAAGCCAAGGGCTATTTCAAATACTTTAGGACTGCTAGGAGCCAGTTTATATGTTTTGTTAATATCATTTGCACTGTAGCTACTGTATTGTTCACTCATTATCTCCATATTTCAGGATTAGCTTCCACTGGAACTTCGTTTTCAACCTATGGCTCCTTCAAATCTGTTGAAAAATGTTTCGTCAAATACGGGTAGAACTGGTGCGTTAAAGAATGACATTGTACATTTCCAAGCCACATTTCCAAGGCATGCGCACATACCCATCTATTTCACTTAGAGCTATTCCACTTTCCCCTTGCAGTGAAGCGAGCGAGACACTCTCAGGGGTGACACAAATTGGAAATTAGGGATATTTGTTTCTTTGTGTATTGTACACAAATATAGTATCTTTTGTTATCGCAACTCTAACATTTTGTCCAAATATGTTTAGGTTTCTGAATTTAATAAGATAGTATAGCCCCTAATGGTCATTAATTGGAGAAAAATAATAGGTATTTTCGCTGATTTTCAATAATAATGTAGGTCGTACCCTTTTATTGTGACATACACTAAGTATTTACTGCTTGTGACTTGCTATCCTGATCATATTTCAGGGTTAATATAAAATAATGGCCATCAATTAATACATAGGAAAGGGTGTTGTTTGGTTTGATGTTTGTAAGCATGGCATGGGTGTATATGATTAATTATTTTGGGCATAGGTGTCAATCAGAGGTGTCGATTCTGTAGTACTTTTACTTATCTAACAATTAACATCAATGGCCATTATACATTACCTATGATCACTGCAGATTGACAATGTATTATGCGTGTGTTTTTATCTTATGTACAACATTTTTTATGTGCACTTCGTATTAATTATTTCTCTACAGAGTTATGAGTGCCAGGGCAAGGAGGTGAGGGAAGGACGGAAGAGGGAGCTGTGGTCAGATGTCACACCTGACATGATGTCAGATGAAGAACAAGAACAAGATGAGAAGACATTTACGCCATCCTCCATCATATCAAAAGCATTAAATACGTTTATAGCCAAGTAAGATGTCTACTTGGACAGCCTGCCATCAAGTCATCCAAGAGGAACCAGGCGAAGTGATTCATTGAAGGACAATCAAGAAATTGATGAACAAAGTGAATAACAATTTACGAGACATTGATTGTTATAACTTGATTAAAATTTTTTTTAAATTGACTTTGGATACGTAATATGCTGGGTGGGTAAAAGTTGAATATGGTCCACCTTATTCCAAGACAGGATATAAGCTGGGTGTGAGCTAGGTATAGGATAATATAAGCTGGGTGTAAGCTTGGTATAGGATAATATAAGCTGGGTGTATGTTTGGTATAAGATAGTAATAAGCTGGTGTAAGCTTGGTATAGGCTATCTTATTCCACACTTATAACAAGCTTATAACAGTCAGCTTATAACGAATCTATAAGCTACATATAAGCAACACCCATACTGAATCTCCTTATAATATGCGTATAGCTACCACAAGTTTTAAGAAAGTAATGACGCCATATATGACCACATTTGCGCAGTGAATTCAGTTTCACATTGAACTAGCAGGTCATCTGAAACAATTCAAGCAATTTTATATAGCTACTGGGCATGTAAACAGATAATCAGCATATAAATGTTGGAAGTTTGATGAGAACTTGGTTCTATCTAGAGAGAAGACTAGCTATATAAAAATATTACTAGCTAAATCACTAACTGAACAGCCCTGCAACATAGACAACATAGTGTGTGCATACTGTATACTTCGGAGCCATAACCTGGCATCTGGCAAGCAAATCTTACTCTTCAGTGGTGTCAGTTTTATTGTGTGGCTGTTTAGTCACATTATAGGGTGTTGCCTTTGTATGGAGTGTTATTTCAGTGGTTATGGTATACTGGCATACTGCAGGAACAATAGCAAGTTTATTTAGAGCACACGACCTGATCAGTGTAATAAGTGTTAATTGAAAATTATAGCAATAGAGTTTTATACAAGTATATCACTCTGTCAATTACAGCTTTAAGCATCATGAGTTCTTGGTTAGTTTCATCTGACCTCTAACTAACTTTGTAGTCTTGAGGTTTAATGTAGTCCTCTATAAGTTTTAATCGTTATTTCATCCACAATTCCTTTCCTCACTCAATTTTCTCTACAAAACAGCTCACCTGCAGTTATAATTCCTTCCTCCTTCCCCCCCCCACACACACACACACACACCTCAAATAAACTACTCAAATGCAACCACAGGTCATTGCATTTATTATAAAATAGCTGTATTGAACTATTGTTTATATCCTCTACGAATTACCCTTACAAAGAGATAAAGGGTAGCCTTTGTTCACGTTCATAGATTTTTATAGTGCCCTCAGCATCATCAGCGCACTACAGGTTTTTGTTGTTCAGAGTGACTGTAACTATAACAACAGTCCACGCCTACCGAGTGTGCGTGGACTAGAACTCCCTGCGTCAGCGGTGTTAGTGTGTGTGTCCTATCTACGGTGTGTCTCAGTGTCAGTGACAGTGTGTGTGTGTGTGTGTGATTGTCGGTTGTCTGCTGTGCTGTACGAAAAGCTGGACTGAATCTGTTTGGTTCAAGTGGCTGGCTCGATATAATCATGGTAAGTGGGATTTTGTTTTTTGTTTGTGAAAAAATTTCTGTTGCTAGATCTAGAGTTAAACCTGTGCTCTCATTGTTTGGAGTAGGTATTAGTAATGATTATACTAGAGGTGTGCTTGAGCAAAAAAACAAAGCATCCCTAGTCAGGTTACCCAGATTGTTGTAGATTAATTTTTACTTATGACACTCCAGGTACTAAAAAACGTTGAGGTATGTGAAGTATGATAAAGGGTTTCAATGCCATAGTTACCATTCGCCCCAACTGTACTGCTATAGTAGCCGAAAAAACTGTGTAAAGGCAGGCCAATGTAACCACACCCACTTAACCACACGCACTCATTATATGAGTTTGATTAATAGAAATTAAATGTAGTGGTTTCTTTTTATCAAACGAACCAAAGATTTTTAGTTTATGCTCTGTGTATTAAAACACCACTGTAATCACACCAAACAACAACAACAACACAAAATAGCCATAGTTATTTTTGTAATTTTAGTTAACCAACCCGAGTCGTGGTAGAAGCCTTTCTGGCTACCAGTGGCTCTTGACAATCAAGAAACGACACTTAGCAGCTCCAAAAGAACGGCGAGTTTTTGAATTTATGTCTGGTAATGGACCTCCAATGCCATAAAAACTAGTCGCAACAACTTCTTGTGACTTCACTCGCTCGCCATAATTACTTGTTTTATACAACATTTGACAGTTTACATAAGTATCCTGTGTATGCAAAGAAGTATTGATTTCATTGAGCTAACCTGATATCACTAGTGATGTGATTTAAGCACAAATGGCAAATAAACCATTATGCGAAGTAGTTGGAATGAGCTAAAACTTTTTTTTTTTTAATCCGAGTTCATTTTTGCCATTGCAAGATCTGTAACTATGCATTTATGTATTGAAGGTAAAACATTAAACGTAGAGGTCACATTTATAATTCAGTTTGCCAGTGAGTCAGTCAGTCAGTTTGTCTGTTAGTGAGTGATCTGTTAGTGAGTGAGTGAGTCAATCAGTCAGTCAGTTTGTCAGTGAGTCGGTCTATCAGTGAGTCAGTCGGTCAGTGAGTCAGTCTGTGTGTGTGTGTGTCAGTGAGTCTGTCAGTGAAATAAAAAATAAATTTAAAAATGTGCATTATATAGATATTTGTGTGTGTATATGTGTGTCAGTGAGTCTGTCAGTGATGAGTCAGTCAGTCAGTTTGTCAGTGTATACTTATGATACTAACTATGGGTGGAGCAAACACATTCCATCCAATGTGCATGGCCAGTTTGATGTCTCCACTTACAGCGATTCTCGAATGGCCATGTATG
>WLWI01004257.1_pt1 | contig 12142 bp, 7 predicted proteins | sample 6701501 | NCBI WGS metagenome assembly WLWI01 (sample SAMN12718690, study PRJNA515312) | sponge metagenome | isolation source: marine sponge | host: Mycale hentscheli | place: New Zealand: South Island, Marlborough, Capsize Point | collected 2014-11-01
AAGAAGCACCTTCAAGCTCATGCAGAAGCTTTTCACAGCCTGTTGATGGACTGTGGTGCAGTGGTATGGAAATCAAGGCTCATCTTCGACTATTGTAGCCAAGAGCATTTGGAGAAGATCGTAATCAAGAATCTCGTAGCTGTTCCGGTGGGAAAGCTTAAGCATGACAACTGTGTGGACATTATTCCAGGACTCAGCAGCGAAGGGAGGCAATGGTCTGACTATGCCTTCCACGAGATCCAGAAGAAGAGCTGTAAGAGACAGATTCGTGTCTTTTCTTTTAACTATCACTATTTGAATGGCCTAGGGACATTCACAGCTTGCATGGTCCTTGGCATGTATGGTGGTTACCATATTGGTACTGTCTTGTTCTTGTTGTTTCCTGTGATTGGCTTCGGTCTGAAGAGCTCAGATTCCAGTGTGGATATAAAGATGACTATTCGACTATTGATGATGGTTTTGAGTGGCGTCACATTGTGTGGTTGGGGTTCTTGGCGCACTTTAGGAAGTGCCATAAGGAGCTGGTGGTGTGGGAGCAGAATGGTGCAGAATGAGAGAGAACTTCTGTGCACTCACAAGTTTAGAAGACTAGAAAATTACTTCATTCAATAAACTTTTACCATTTGCATGGTTTAATAAATTATCAATACAATACTTGTATGTATTTTTACCTTCTGAAATGCCAGAGTACTGGTGGCTACCTTAGAGCCAGTGTCTTGGCAAGTTACTTTAAGTCACACACCATCAACTTAACAATACAATGGTACTACAAAATGCATCTTTGACTAGACTATACAATCATGAAAAATAGGTAAAGGGTTTCTGCTCTAATTTTAGGGACTTTCCCTGGGATTTTGTGTAACCACATTTTGCCGGCAGGTTGTAAATCAAAATAATTCCTTGACGTTGGCCGTTACCTCTCGCTGTTTATGGAATGCGATGGCGTCCGCTCATCCTCAGCAGCAACTTCGACAGTTGAGCGTGGATTTAGATATCTTCAGTGAGATTGGGAAAGGTGCCTACGGAACTGTATATAGAGCCAAATTCGTGGGCAGCGTCTGCGCGGTGAAGCTTATACACACTGCACCCCTTTCTCAAATTAATAAAACTTCTTTGGCCAAGTTCGAACAAGAATGCAAGTTTATGAATACGTTAAGGCATCCAAACTTGGTGCAGTCTATGGGTACACTAACTTTAGACTACCCCATTTTAGTCATGGAGCTCATGGACTGTGATTTGACCAGTTTCTTACAGAATAATCAGGAGATGGGCATCTGCATGGAGTTCAGCTTAGCTTTTGACATCATCAATGGTATTCGATATCTTCATTACAAAGAAATAGTACACAGAGATTTGTCTGGTGCTAATATATTGATGTCAGGGACTAGAGCCAAGATATCAGACCTTGGTATGGCTAAGCTCCTGTCGGCCTTTCAATCCAACCACCAACTCACACCCTGCCCCGGCAATAAAGTGTACATGCCACTTGCAGCACTGTTTGAAAATCCATCTTACAGCTACAAAATTGATATCTACTGCTATGGCGTGCTACTGATCCAGATAATGACGAAGAAATACCCTCAACCTATTCTCAACATAAAGGAAGAAAACGGTCGAAAGATCCTTCCTACAGAGATTGAGAGGCGTCAGAATCACTTATTAGAAATTTCAGATGACCATATCTTAAAGCATGTTGCGATATGTTGCATTAATGATGAAGAAGATCAGAGACCTTCGGCCATCGATATACAGAACAAAATGGAAGAAATCAAGACATCACAACACATGCTTGCCGTTGCACTGCCTCCAGCCACCAGTAGCCACACCTTCAGTCCGGCACATATTTTACAGCTCATTGAGGAGCACAAAAGCTTGGTTGCTTCGAAGGCAGTAGATAGAGACCACATTCAGCAGCTGACAGAAAGGGTCGGTCAACTGGAAATAGGAATGAAAGATCAAAAGGCAGTGATGGAATTAAATCACCAAAAAGCTATGGACGAGATGGAAATGAGGTTGAGACATATTGTCCAGCATTTACAACAAGAAGCAGACCAGAAAATATCGAGGACTGAAGAAATGGCCATGCAAGAAGTACTTGGAGTACGAGAACAAGCTAAGCTAGAAGTCAATCAGGCACAAGAAAGTGCACGTGCTATAATAGCAGAAAATGGGCAATTGTTTCAACAAAAGGCAGAAGATCTGCGTGCACAATTGGACAGCATCCGTTCAGCGTCCTTCAGCTCCATCTCCACTAACCTCAGCGATACACTACTGTCTGTGTCCAGAAATAGCTTCAGCCCAGAACTATCCTTTGATGTCAAAAGCCCAATTCCTAGTAGTCTCAACCCTAGTAAGATGCACCAAGACTGCACTGCTGTAGTGATTCAAGATGAAATGATGTACCTACGACCCGCAAGAACGAGGCGAATATTGACATACGATCAGAGTGACTGGTCACTGTGCCCTTTAGATAGTCTGGTGGACAACTGTGCACTAGCATTCGTCTCAGGATCACTCGTTACTATCGGTGGAAATAATAAGAGTGATATCGTGAATACATTGTATAGATACAATGGCAGAGAATGGGTGGATGATTTGCCTCCTATGCAAGTGGCCAGGGAACTGCCATTGTCGTGCACTAGTGGTAAACTACTCATTGTGGTCGGTGGGCGGTGCAGGAGAATGTTGAATGTCGTGGAAATCTTCCATGAAGAGAGTCGGCAGTGGGAGAGAGCATGTTGCATTCCTGTCCCCCTTCACTTTGCGTCCATTGCTACTTATGATGAAAGCCTAGTGATCACTGGGATCAAAGATAGAGCAGCTAATAAAACTTACCTCATCAGCTGCAAGCTTACAGACTTAACCTATTCTGCTAACGGAGACAAAGAAGCTATCACTAACATATGGAAAGAGAAGATCACCATACTGCCACCAAAATCAGGTCTGTCGAAGTTTAGCGGACATCTTCTAGCTGTAGGTGGTCTTTTGGACAGCCACGCCACAGGGAAAGTATATTCTTACATCCCGGAACAGGAACAGGACAGCTGGAGAGAAGTGACAAGTCTCAATAACCCTCGGTATCTTGCCTTCACAGCTGTGCTATCTGACTCTCTCTATGTTATAGGAGGTGATACTGGTGGCAACAACTTGACAGACTCCATTGAAATAGGCACATATCAGTAGTATATGCCTTTCCCCCCTCTCTCCTCCTGTTCCTCTCTCCGTCCTTTTTCTTCTTCTTCCCTTCTTATTTCCCACCCAGTTCCCCTCTTTTTCCTGTTCTCCTTCCCTTCCTGCCTCCCCCCCCCCCTCCCACCTACTCCTGTTTCCCTCCCCTCCTCTCTCCTCTCCTGTTACCTGCTCCATTCCTTTTCCTCCCCTCAGTTTCTCTTGCAGATTCAAGACCATATTGTGTGTTATTAGCTTCTATTTTATTATATTTTATTTTATTTTTTACTTTTTAGCTTTTTGACAGGTTTTGTTAGTTAGCTAAACTAGCTGGTCACCAATTGTATTCAATTTTGTATTTGTAATTAGCTACCCACCATTTTTATTTACTTTATTTTTAAGTGTTTTTATTATTTCATTGTTTTCATTGATGGTGTTTAGAAGAAACATTGAAATTTCAAGTAGCTACTCCAATCGACTAATTGTAGCTATAAATCTCACTCCTATCCACACATGCATATCACCTGATGATGTGTAAGCAACCACTTCAAGAATAGTGTACGTACTTGGGTCAGATACATCACCATGTAGCTCCTTACAAGATGGTGAAGAACTAGAATCTCTAATAACTAAGTGGCTATTTCTAAATTATAAGTTCCAACTAACCTAAACTGATTGGGTAGTGTCTAGTATACAAAATGTATATATGAACGTATTCTTTCTCTTCATGGCCCTTCTAAGTATGGAGGGAGACCTGCAGGAGTCTTATTACTCTGAGTATGTTAGCTAAACACACATATCCTGAGATTGGAATGGGATTTTCAAAATTTGCTCTCCTTAGGTAAGGTGAATCTGATGCTGACTGCAGTGGGACTTGCTGACTTTCTAGAGTTACTAAACGACTATTACATATATTATGACCTGTTGCTTAGGATGAGCATTTCATGTGACTGGTAACTGAAGACGTGGCTGCTTTGAAACTGGTGGCCCTAGCAGATGAATGCATTGATTGTCTGTGAAAAATTATTGCAACTTGATATAGGTACTCGTTTTTGAAAACTACTCCAGTGTTCTCCGGGATTCTACCTAGGGATCATGTCAGAACAATTACAAGCCATTAACCCATGTATGTATACTGTTTATTTGTTTAGTTCTTAAATTATTGCAATAACAATAATATAAAAAGATACTTAGCAGAGCCAGCCTATTTACATTTATCAAACAACAACAACAAACAACGGCAACAAAAACAACAAGAATGGTAGCGATTGATGGAAACATTTGAATGACTCGTAAAGTGCTTGCTTACCGTCTGATTGATTAAAAGATACGAACATTTAATAGTGTGTACTCAATTCATCAGGTTATCTTTTTCAAACCATTTGCTGCACCTTCAATACAAATTTATTAATTTTTCTCAATTTTAGAGAAATACAATATAAATAATTCGATGAAATTGTTCACTTTTTGTAGTGCTGTAAAATATAATTCATAAAAAAATAATGTAAAATGATGCCATTATAATTATAGAAATAGACTTTGATATCTTTTAATTAGTGAGTCCATAACTTCGGGAAGTTCAGTAGCAGACGATACAGCAACCAAGGTTTGAGGAGCAGAGGGGGAGGGGCCAGGAGAGGCGACTTGTAGAGGGATGAGATCAACAAACATGGCGTCAGAAAGAATAGAAAGACAGTCACTGGTTCTCTATGTTAGAACACAAGAGTCATTCAGAACAACAAACACTAACTAACTCACTTCAGCTGGAGTGAGATAGTGAACAGGTAAAGGGTCTCCAGATGAATAAGTTAAAGGAAAGAGCAATGGCAGAGGACCCTATACACACAACATTTCAATTGTATTATGACTTGACCAATCTAAATTATTCACTACTGTGACTTACTTTGGGTCCTTTGAACGTCACTAATGGAGCAAAATGAGGCGTGTCACCTAGGCAACACAATACAACTACACAATTAGCAGCTGTCACATGACCACGTTATAAACAAACATACTGGCATATCCCAGAGCTATGGGATTGCGAAGATGGCGGAGTTTAGAGCAAGGAAAGGAACTGTGTGTATCCTTCCAGAGCAGAGGGAGATAAACTCCTCTATAAACACAGTGTGTGTGTGGAGATAGAATTGACTGCTACAATTGTCCCCCCACATAGAGCAGCTGCACTCACTCACTCACTGATATAAGCATTCCAGTACTGCTATTCAAAGTCACAAGACTTTGTTGTTGTTGTTGTTAACCCTCAGCGTGCATGCACGAGAAGGTTATAGTAATCGTCCTGTCTGTCTGTCTGTATGTCACGCTCTGATTTTGGAGATCACTGGCAATTAACTGTTGTTTTAGGTATGAACTTACTCAGGACGAAGATTTAGGACCTTTTATTGTGCTACTTTTTTAATTTCGGGCTAATTGGTGAGAGAACGAAGCTTTCAGCTCCTTTTGTGGGTAACACCCCCTAGCATCAAGTCATAATCAAGTGAGCAAATAATTTCTTGCAGCCCGTGGTGGCGTAGTTTGCTTTTTGCTCAGGGAAGTTAATGGAGTTGAAAGAAGTGAAGTTTTGCATTGAAAATGTGGTGAGGTGAGTGTTTCTGGTTAGTTTAGCTTCTTCTAGAAGACCTTTAGTGCTTCATTATTGTAGTTTTTGGTACATACTGTTTTAACCTGTCTAGTACAGACACTGCAAGAATTCACTAGTTTCAAGTGTTTCAAAAGATAAAAAAGGACTTGTGAACAAGAGCAGCTGCTCACCAGCCAGTGGTTCATAAGTTGCTTACCTCCAGCAAGTTGACTAGAAACTCTTCAGCTACCCTTCCTTAGCTGCCTCTCAAGTTGAAATGTAATTGCCTTATAAGGAGAACCAAGTGTGTGTATATTCTCTGCATGCTGGAAATAAACAGTGTCATCTTTTAGTGGATCTTCCCCACACTAGCAAATGCACCTAGTTAATCAAACCAAAACTAGTGAATTCTGCAAGGGATGAAAGCCTTTACCTAGTGGCAATTAACGTGCTACTATTAAGTCACACCTACATATGTGGCCATGCATAAAAAATTTTGGTGCACCATGACACTGGTTAAAAAAAATGGTTAAAAAAAATTTTTTTTTGCACTTACACGCTCTTCGACAACCTGGTGAGAAACTCTCCAAGTTTTATAGCCATAGCTCCAACTGTTGGAGATGTACACAATCTAATTGTTCAAGGCTTCTTTGACACATTTTAAAGAAAACAATCCTTTCATGACAGAGTGCACGCCACACTGTGCACAACTTCCTGTGCCCGGTCACATCTACACACTGACAGCTGCTTTGCTGCACTCACTCACGTATTATCATAGCAAAATTAGATATCACAAGTGAAAAGGTCATCCAACAACAACCCCTTACCCAATGTCACATCCTGGGTTGGCATAGACTATGATTGGCCTCTGGATGATGTTGGCCATAGCAAACACATGCAACTTGGCTGCCTTTACCGGGTCCTTCTTAGCTGCTTCCCAGTGAGGAAATTCCTAAGAGAAAGTTTCAATGAACAACTTAAAACTACACATCAAGTATCCATACTACACACTATGACCTCTATGGTGTTCAGAATATCAGAAGGAGAAGTTTATGTGCTTGTGTGTGTTAATTGTCATACTTGAGTAAGCTTCACATAAAACAACATCAAAACAAAACAAAACAACAAAAAAAAGTGGGGTTCCGGGTGTAACTCCAGTCGCTTATGGTTGGTTAGATTAGATGTAGCTTGAAGGACCAGGTCCCCCACAATCAAGTTTAGGGAACACATTTTGAAAGAAAAGCACAAGGAAAAGATGATACAAAATGATACTTTCCAGAGGCCAGCCTTTGGAAAGAGACAAAGGCATTTAGACAAGTAAGATACGGCAGCTATAGGAGAAATGACAAACAGCATGGCAGCTACAATAAACACATTAGGTGATGATTGTTCCTGGGAGGTCAACTCCCATGGCTACAATGGTTCAGGAGCTGTCCTGGACAAAAAACAACAACAAACAAAACAAAACAAACAACAACAACAACAAAAAAGCAAAAAAAAAAGCAAAAAAACAACAAACAACAACAAAAAAAACAAAAAAAAACAAGGATGCCGAGAGAAAATGAGCTCAAGGTAATATTTCCCTGGAACTTACTGTAGCAATGTTTACGTTTATACAGCATTTCATTATGTAATTGATCTTTGATGTGTTAAACCAACAAACTTCAGCATCGCAACTGTCTAATTCTACAAATCTGTGAGATGTTGCTAGACATTAAATTTGATAACACATGAGATTGTGTACATATGAGTACCATGACAACTAAAACACCTAACTACATGCTATGTCAAGCAATCAAGTCACCATGACAACCACAACAGCTAGCTACATCGTGTGGTCACATCCAACAGTCGTAGCTGACCATCACTAGTGAACTCAACACATCAACCTACCCACAAGACACAAATAGAAGACACCACAACTACTGCTATATCAAACTTGGTAAAGGGTAAACCTACAACTTGAGCTAAAGGTGTGATATGCTTCTATGTGGCACGGCTGTGTAAGCCATATTCACAAAGCTCTATCTCTCACGTTCTCCCTGAGTTAGCCCACCCACTCCCTCCCTCCCTCCCTCACCTTGTCCTGTTGGAGCTGCTGACTCCAGCGACTGTAGAATAAGAACTGAGTCTTCATGTCTTGCATACAGCGCTGCACCGCCTCCCGCAGGAGAGAGGTGCGGTCATGCACACCCCAGAACGCCACGGAACACGCGTGGAATAACGAGCAGACACCAGTTTCAGTCTGTGGAACACCAGCAAAATAATTATTATCACAATGCAACAACAACAACAACAAACAATGCAACAACAACAACAACAAACAATGCAACAACAACAACAAACAATGCAACAACAACAACAAACAATGCAACAACAACAACAAACAATGCAACAACAACAACAAACAATGCAACAACAACAACAAACAATGCAACAACAACAACAACAAACAATGCAACAACAACAACAAACAATGCAGCAACAACAACAAACAATGCAACAACAACAACAACAAACAAACAAAAAACTGACCAATTTCAGTCTGTGGAACATCAGCAAGACAATACAACAACAACAAACTAAAAACTAACCAGTTTTACCATTTAGTTAAATTCAATTTTTGCCAAACACACCTTACCAAACACACCTTACCAAACACACCTTACCAAATAATATCCATCACACATCAAATCAACTTCACTAAAGCATGCCCACGTTGCCCCACCCACCCTGTATATATGTACGAACCTTCATGGGCATGAGAGGTGCGAATGCCAGCCTCCTCATTTGGTAAAGGTCGTGTGTGTGCGTATTGAGAAGATGCCGCTGCAGGTGGTCCACGTGATAAGTTGTTATGCCAACATTAAACGTGTCCTCTTTCCTCGGTGATGAATAGCTCATCTATGTACAGTCATTTAGTAAACAACAACAACAACAACAACAACATAAGGGTAATGTTGTTGATATTATCATACACATACATAATAGCCTCTGTACTGCCAAACACTCACTTCTAAAATGTCTTTCAGAATCCCAGCATCAACCCAAGCCTCGGTACCGTCAGTGGAACTTGCCACGCCCTTCCCTAATTGGCACAGCTGCCAGACCACGGAGCTCTCCCAGTTGATGGAGCCACACCCCTCCAAGTGCTGCAGCATCACCTCGTCCAGCAGTTCCGTACGGATCTTGTCTCTCACAGGAACACTCAACTTCTCCGGCTCTACCTGAACAACAAACAACCAACCATCCTCACTACTGGCGACCATTTCACAGTTAGTACTACTGTAAAGAACAACCACTTTCTTTCTACAATAATGTGAACCTTAGGTCTTCCGTAAATCAACCCCCCCCCCTCCCAGGTCTCTCTCCCTCTTCCCTCCCCCTCCCACACACAGAGGCCCTTTAAATGCCGTTAGTTATACTTCCTTCCGCTAGTAGTAATACAAGGCAGTGTGGTGACATCAAGTGTGAGCTTCAAATTCAACAGACGCTAAAGTCACTGTAGGGGGTCACTGCTGATTAAAGTCTGTGACGTGAAGGTCAAACTACACATACAATACGCACTTGTCTCGTAACTAGCACTTGTCTCGTAACTAGCCGCTAATTCATACGGTAACCTTGTTGTTTTGAAGTATTAATAAGATAGCTGCAAATGCCGGCTATAACTCATACACACAAGCAGAGCTGTCCATTATGACAGTCACATCCACCAGGTATGGCTTACTAGCTGACAGCATGGAGGGTTGAGAAGAAGAAGGGCCGAGAAGAAGAAGGGTTGAGAGAAGGCAGAGACTACACCACCTCAAGGAAGGGTTACTAGCTTCAAATTTAATAAAATCCTGATTTTGGGGAGATGTCCCAAGAGATTTTCAATGTTTTTATAAGAGATGAGATTATTGGACTACCCAACAAATAAAAATAATAATTATAATAAAGTCCACGCCCACTTCCAGAGTGCTGAATGAGCTATGAGTTCAGGTACGAGCAAGGTGCTAGATGTAAGATAAGTGGGCAGGCACTTGTGAAGATTGTAGACTTGTTATCTGACATAACAGTCATAGTTCTGGCAAGCACCCAACTGACCTCTGAACCCTCCACTATAGCCTACCTTCCTCTGGCAAGGACAACAAACTTTATACAGTGCTTATCAAAGATGTCTGGAATATTTAGAAATAGGTGGATATTACCAAGTAAGGTTAGATTGATAAACGGGTGGATATACGTGTGTATGTATGTGTGTGCATGTGTGTTTGTGTGTGCACGCGTGTTCGTGTACATGTACAATAGTAGGTACTAGGTCTTCAAATAGTGTGTTCCTTATTCATTTAATTCATACAAACATCACACACACACACACACACACACACACACACACAGCCTACGTACGCTGTCTTCACACTCCACTGCTCAAGAACTTGTGACTTGGTGCAGTCACAGGTCAATAACACTAAAGTGCAGTCTAACTACATATTTCCTTGTCTCTTTTACTGCAACTAACTTGAAACTAGCAACATAAATAGGAAACAAATAATTGGTTACTTTGAAAAGATAGTTTACAAACTAAATCCTGGCTAGCTAGCATGCAGCATTATAAGAGGTGTGGCAGAGGCCAGTTTTATCCCTTACCTTAGGGTTAAGATCCCAAGGGAGAACGAAGGTTGTTTCCACTGTGTTTTCAAAACAGGGTAAACCGGATTCGTCTTTTTTGAGCGCCCCTGTGACCGTGGACCTTATCTGGGCAGCTTTGTCTGGCGACGCCACGGAGAGTGTGCTCTTCATCCCGGGCACATCCATGTTTTCGTTTAGATAATGTGTAGATTGTTGCTAAGTTCGCTCTAAAATAGTTCTATTTTATACTTACTGACGATTCTTTACCATTTTCCGCCGCCGCCACCCTCGCGAAGTCTTCTCTCCCCTCTTGACTTTGCAATTGCATTTTCTAAGCTATTGAAATGGCTTTCGTTTGGAAGCACAAAAACAAGCTCCTTATTCTCGCTGCTCTTATTGGAGGTGAGCTTTTCAGTCTTTACGAGAGCTGAGCTTTATAGAGTGGGCGTGTATCCTCAGGTGGCTTTGTCGGGGTCAAGCACATCTGGAAGAAGATGCAGGAGCTGAAGGAAAAAGAAGAAGTTTCTCGAATGGAGATTCTCAGGTGCAAAGTTATAAGATGGGGCAGCAAGTGAGAAGTTGTGTGTTTGCAAATTGTGAGAGCTAAGTCTGCTGGTGTAGACCCTTTACCAACTGTAAACCGCAGTGCTGTGGAGTGGAAGTGCCTAGGATCCTTAGGGTATAATGACTTGTTTGGAGTGCCCCATCTAGTGATAGGGTCGTATAATGTCACAACTGCACTGAGGAGTTTCTTGAAGATTTGGTCAGTTGCTTAGCGGTGGAATTTGGCAAAGGTTGTGGGTTTGACCTTGAAAGAAACATATGCAACTTAATTTGAGATCTTCTTCTTCTTGCAGTGCAACAGTTGGAGTGGCCTCTACTTGGTAGATTCTGATAGCATAAGTTGTAGAAGTTCAACTACGGAGTGGTGACGATGAAGATACTTAAAATTATAATATTTCAGGAACTGCCCTTAAGCAATCAAATGAAGATACTTAAAATTATAATATTTCAGGAACTGCCCTTAAGCAATCAAACCCGGGAAGCTGCAAAAACTCCCGGGAAGTTAGCACAGTCTTAAGTCTTGCACATGCTCACCCAATACCAATACCAGAAAGTTGTGGCAATTTTAATTTAGCCTACAGCTTCAGCATTTTTTTTTTTTGCTAACCTGCAGCCAATTTAAAGTGCTATCATCTCTTCTCAGAGAGAGGATGAATTAGAACTGCTAAAATTGTAGTTATTTTTCAATTTCTGTTGTTATGTTTTGCTATTATTGTTGTGCAGATTTAGAGATCATTTCCATAGCAACTGTGTCACAGCTCTGTCTGCCGTGAAGGAGGTGCTACCATCTCTTCAGGCGACTATTCAAAGTGAACTTGACGCGGAGGCCATTACACAAACTCTGCGAGGGAGGTAGGGGAGTGGCCAATGGCACATGTAGTAGCATGCCATGTATGATAAGAAACGCTTTCACTATGGTAGGTATAATTGACACAGTGTTGGAGCAAGTTTGCATGATGATACTTACCTAATAGAGTTATCTAGATGTACAACTTCAGAGGGTTGTGTAGTATCAATGGCTGGAGTTGGGCTGAAAGTCATCCTCTCAGGATGGAAGTTTTCCTGTTCACAACCCACAGAAAAAAAAATTTTTAATTTTTTTTTTTTTGGGGGGGGGGGGGGGGGGGGCGGTAAAAAAAAAAAAAAAAAACCTCCCCCCCCAAACATTAACTGATTATCTACATGAAGGTAAAACACTTTTACAACAACACAGACACGTAA
>WLWI01004258.1_pt1 | contig 12142 bp, 5 predicted proteins | sample 6701501 | NCBI WGS metagenome assembly WLWI01 (sample SAMN12718690, study PRJNA515312) | sponge metagenome | isolation source: marine sponge | host: Mycale hentscheli | place: New Zealand: South Island, Marlborough, Capsize Point | collected 2014-11-01
GGGATCACAAGTTTTGCCTCCTCTCACGGAATCGAATGGCACCACATACCACCCAGAGCTCCACATTTCGGTGGACTCTGGGAAGCAGCAGTCAAATCGATGAAGACTCTGTTAAGAAAGAATATCATGCCTCACCCACTACGCTTTGACGAGCTTTATACACTGCTCACCGAAATCGAAGCTGTCCTCAACTCCAGACCACTGGTACCACTGAAGTCAGGAGACATAGAAGAGGAAAGCTTCCTGACGGCTGGTCACTTCCTTGTTGGACGACCGCTCCGGGCAGCACCTACTTCTCAGCCACCCTCAGGCAAAATTTCGAGCTTGAGAAGGTGGAATCTCTCTCAAGACTGATAATATTGTATGAATAACAATGTAGTCATCAAACTGTAGATGAATAAATTTAACATAGAACTTAGAGTAGAAGATGTAGGTGTTTAATTATTTATATTGTAATATGTATCAAAAAAATGTCAATAGCATGTAAACAATAACTATGGCAACCATATAATTTTTTATTTAATGAACATAGTGTGCAGACGTAAACAATATTCTTTACTAAAAATACTAACCATATAAACATGAGTATTACTGTACATATTTACTACAGACAATGTATTTGTTTATTATTTTAGACATTCCCACTAGAACTAGACTGGAGGCGTGGTCCTGACATGCCAGTAACTATGAATTCATACATCCAATCAGTAGAGATTAATGATACCGTGTACATTGGAGGAGGAGTGACTGACAGAGATGAGGATAAGTACATAGTGATGGCCTACAGCAAACAGTCCTGCCAGTGGCACACTCTACCTCCATACAGTACCAGGTGGTTTCCTATGACTACCATCAACAACAAACTAGTTGTGGTGGGAGGAAGTAGTAGAGATGACTCTGATAGCAGTGAGCTAGGAGAGTGGCAGCCTGACAGCAACCAGTGGACACACCCCTTCCCTCCTATGTCTACACCTCGCTGTGTGCCTTCAGCTACTTCATATAAACATTGGCTGGTGGTGGCTGGTGGTTGCCTTGGAGTTCGTTTACAAGCTAGTGTTGAGGTACTTGATGTATCCAACATGCAGTGGTCCACTGGACCATCTACACCAACACCATGGTTGAACATGACGTCTACTACAATAGGAGACACTTGGTACCTCATGGGGGGAAAGTGTGAGGTTTGGAGTCCTGATGTCTATAGTGTATCTCTGTAGGCTCTTGTTTCACACTCCTCATCAGACAGTTCCACCATATGGAACAAACTACCTTCACTCAGCAGTGCATTATCCTGCCCACTCAACATTGGAGGATCTCTACTGGCAGTCGGTGGTTGGGACATGAAGAGTAAGAAGCAAGTGTCCACCATCCAGTGCTATGTCCCTGAGACTAATACCTGGGTCCAGGCTGGACAACTACCACATGCAGTATATGCCTGTACCTGTATCATGACATCAGACAAGGTCCATGTTATGGGAGGACATGATGGGTATAGCAGACTAAAGAAACTGTTTACTTCTACTATTCACTAATTAATATCTTTTTTTTTATTGAATTTTTTGTATGATTAGCTATTATAATTTTAATAATGGTTTCCATGGTTACTGTTTATATGTTTAAAAAATTTAAACGTATATAATTGTTAATGAATTATGGCAGAAGTTGGTCACAATGTATGCAGTGGGTGTAACTGAGTAGCTAATAATATAATACTCACTATAGTCATATGTTTTTAAATGTCTCCATGTTTTAATTTATAGTAACAGTTGTCATATTGTTTTTACTGTGAGTTTACTTTGAGTTACATTGAATACAATCATTAAACACACACACACACATACATGTATATTCATTACAAGGTGATCTTTGTTCACCTCACAACGTTCAGTTTTACTTCGAGTTACTTTGAATACACTTGTGTGGTTCCCTGTCATGTGAGGAGTCGTTAGTGTGGGGGCGTATATCCCAACCAGCCTCCTCAGGTGCTCACACAGAGGGTAAGTGGTGGAACTCAGAAGAGGCCCAACTGCCAAGCTCTCAATCAAGAGCTTATCCCATGCAGGCCTAATTATAAGGATATGTCAATTGTATACCAAGTCCAAATCCAGTCTAGTCTAACTCAGCTGTTGTATAAGTTAAAGCAAACTATCTACAAACTCTACAAGCTAAATAATGATTAATTGAAACGTGAAACCTCAGAGTAAAAGGATACAAATTGTGTTTATATGCAAACAAGAGTAATAAAATATCAGTTGGTGTGATGTGGTAGCATAAAATTTTAAAATTTTAAAATGTAAAAGTTATCTCTCTTTCTTGGCCAGGCTACGGGGGCTGGACAATTCTTGTTTAGTTTACATTATTATATTTGGGTATTATGCCTTTACAAATTAATCAGAATGCTTATAGAAATGGTAAACACAAACTGCAGTGTATTGATTACAACATGATATAAAAAACTGCCACACATTGTGTATTTCTTTGCTGTTGTTGTTTTAGTCTCATTGGTCTTACTTTGGGTCTTACTCTTTGAGCTCCATCATACCATTCATGGAACTCTGTTTATGCTTTAACTCTCTAAGTTTGTTTGATGGGTACTGCTCACTGAGACTCTGGTGGGGCTTAGAGAGATGATTACACCTTGTATTTCACACTCCAGGGCATGCTGCCCACAACCCAGTGATAACAGTTGAATATTGCCTTCACTCTGTGCCTAGCAACAGAGCTTACACATAAAACAAAAAAAATGCTATGTTCAGACGTCACTATGTTTATTGTTTGCTGCTCTCTCTCTTTCTCAGTAGCAGTTGCAACCTCACACGTAATTTAATCTGATAATATTTCATAGACCAACAATGAAATGCATGGAAAAAAGAAATATTTTTTATAAGCTAGACAAAATAATGTGCAGTCAAATATATGTTTGCATATTACTACTTATTAGTTTCAATAAAATTGTTTCTAGTGAGTCTGGAGCTAAGCCAATGTTCAAACTCACATCAGTCATTTATGATCATCAGTCAGTATGGACAATAACAGAAAATATGACAATACATAGCAACAGTTAATAAAATTGAAAAAAGAAAGAAAGAAAAGAATTAGCTTCTTGGCTATTTAGAATTATGTGAAATGCAATCAGCATAACTTATAAACTCCAACTTTCTCTAGTACACTTCAGAAACCATCCTCCCACCCCCACCTCCAATACTCGACCAATACAGTTTCAGCAACAAAAAAGGTATGGCTGATATAATCATGAATGGTTGACAAAGTTACTAATGTTTTGTTCTACGAAGTCTAGGTGACAGTCAGATAATGTCACAGCCATGACTACATTTTTGTAGCTATGCAACGGAACCATCATCATAATAATTGTCAGGCCTCCCTCGGTGAAGCTCATGAGTTCCTCAGTTCAGGCTCACACAATGGTGACAGCAATTAAGCTGCTGCCACCAGAATCAGTATCTTCCCCCCTTGACAGCCCTCCCTCGAAAGGTGGACAAAGGAGATCAGATGGCACGAATGGCAACTGAGAAACTGACTGACTGCACACACAAAACACGAAGTCTTATATGCACTGCCCGTACAACACAACAATGAACAACAGTCATGGGACCAATAGACACTTCTCATGTTGACAAGATGTACACACACACATACACACACAGGTGACATGATTTTAAAATTAACTAAGTCCCATAACCGAAAATACATGTAACTGAACATCCAAAACAAGCACCACGCAAACACACATACATAAACATATAATGTTCTATTAGTAGTTCCTGGAATGGTTTCTGTTACCTGTTATCTGCCATGGATTTGTTTACAAGCTTTCTTTTTGCTATTACTATGTGAGTTTACACAGCCCAAGAAACTGCACAATGTTTATTAGCTGAATACTATTATGGTGTTCCCAAAGCAGTACTATCTGATCAAGGTTTAATTTTTCTGTCAAAAGTGCTCTCATTTTTGTATGAAAGATTTGCAGTTATGAAGATTTGTACTAACCCATACCATCATGAAACTAATGGCAAATTGGAGAGGTTTCATTCATCTTAAAAGTCTGTCAGGATCTGTATGTCTGATAAGAAAGATAGACCAGCTGTTTTCTACATAGTGTTGTATTCCTTTAGAAATTTGACTCAATCTATAGGCATGGTTATACACCGTATGAACTTTGTTAAACCATCACTATATATTCTGTCTTCTCTTAAGTCCTTTTGGTTGTCATTTGAAAGTGAATCTGTAAACTTATATAGTTTTACCAATAAGTTAGACTCCTTAACTCTTGTACAGTTCAGTCACTTAGCTAAACAAGGGTTGAAAGATAATGTAGTTTGCCAAGAGAGTTGTGCATGAGAGTGTTATTTTGAGAGATTGTAGTGTAGGCCAGCTTAAAGATGGATAATATCAGCAAAATAAATATATTTAGTAAATATACTATATTTCCTATATTTTTTTGCCGCGATTATACTGCTAGGGACATGAACAAGAGATAACTGTGAAGCTATACTTGAAGATGAGCTCTATACTACTCTTGAGCAAGCTTTCTTTTTGTTCAATCTTGCTATATTTAGTTGGGCGGTGAGTGAGCACGTGACTGAGGATGTTGCTGGTGTTGCTTCATCTTGCTGTATAAAACACTTCTTACACAGTGTTCACCTTAAAGAATCCTTGTCTTTAGGATTTCCATGGCCATCAGGAGAATAGAAGAACTTGGTAGAAATTTAGCACCAGGTATTGTTGAGACTTGACCAACTCAGCATTGTTGAAGTCCAACTTGGCTGGGCTTGATGTTACTTTTAAACTTACAGTGCTATTTGTAAACGGTCTAGTGCTAATGGTGAAACTACAACGCCTGGAATGTAGCTAGAATATCCAATCCAGCTACTTATTACTTGAACTAAACCATGAATGCTGGAGGTATTTGAGAAAAAGATGTTGGAAAAAGAGCTTCTGAGGAGGCTATTATTTGCCATGCAAGTGAATTCATGTGGGTGTGGTTGAAAGTTCACATGTTGTAGAAATTTCTAACTGTCATGCAACCTATGATTACTGTGGGATACCGCCCACTGAATGAACTGACAATTTGTTATTGGTTCACTTGACACTCTAACTTGTTTCAGAACATTCCATTTATTGAGCGTGTTCTAGAACATTCTATAATTTACACACATGTGGCGTGTGCAGTGTAGCACACTTTATTTATGTTTCACCCATGGGTGGACTAGCTATATATTGCATGGCTTGGTCCACTCCTTTTTTAGTCAGTCTCACCATTATGTTCACCTGCATCATTGTATAACTAAAATATTGCACCTATAACTTCGTGGACGCCCCTTGGTGGTTAGGAGGAGCTATTAGTTAAATGATCAAGAGGCAGGATATTGGTTATAGACCGACTCTGGTGGCAGTCTACCATGCTTAAAGTAAAGTCAGCTTAACCCCACCCCCCACAATTACTATTACATATCGCTTTGGAAACAAGAGCACTTTATTGTGTCAGCACAACAGATGATCTTGATCTACCAAAGTCGAATAAAGCTGGACTACCAAGATGAAGATCACTTACATGCTCAGTTGATTTCTTTTCTTTTTTTACAATGCATTATAAACAAGTTCATGACAATGAGTTTAAACGAGATTGAAGACTTGCGATGATTGACGAAGACGAGGACTTGGGCTTGCGTGTGGATTAAGACTCTAGGCATCCTTACTGGCCTGGACACTATTTTTCGTGCCCCCCCACCCCCCCATGTTATCCTAGATTTGGTAATTGTCATCAAAGATGACTCTTTTTTCAATTGCAGCATTACATGAAGCCCAAAGTTAGGCTAATCATGTTCCAATCTTTGCCACATCATCAATCCAAGAAAAATGTAAGGCCTTGTTAAGTTACCACGGATTCACACTAAAACTTCCCTAATACACCGGTAGCTAGGGACCGGGCACTGCCTGTAACTCAGAAATATCTGTATCTGAGAAAAATTATATTTGCACTTGTATTTTAATATAATCGGAATTGTAATAACTTATTCATAATTACAATTATACATACTTTGAAGAACAGCTACTTGTATCTAAGGACAGCACACACCTTTTCTGTTTAGATGGAAATGATTTGCTATAGCTTTGCTTAGTAGGCTGCTTAGTGGAGTGTATACATTTATGTTTGGGGTGAACAGGGTGGGAGACCAGCTGGAAAGATAATCCATAGCTGCTGTAAATTTACTGTACCTGTGGGAGGCATGATGAAGGGTGAGCAGACAGAGATAAAGAAAGAGATGAAGAGAAAGATAAAGAAGAAAGAAGAAGATGAATGAACTGTGTGTGTGTCATGAAAGTCAATTATATGTGTATTTATTATTAGCAGTGTGTCATTATTATTGTATGTTTTCTAAAGTGTATGCATGCGCATGTCATGATTGTGAGTGTGTTAGTTCTGTCCTGATGTTCCATGACCACTCCCTCATTTTGTGTGTGCATGCGTGTCCTCGGCTACATAACCTTAGACACGCATGAGTATCATCAGTTCCCCATGGTTTAGTCTTAACTCCAAACTGATTGAGAGCTCAGGGAAGGGCGGACTTAGCTACAAGGAACTCTGGTGGCAGCAAGTCACCAGAGTGTATGAGTAAGCTGATTGATAGCTAATCTTCTACCTCTGACGACTTCACTGTTTCTTGTCATTGGTGACTGTGCTTAGCTTGGCTGTGTCGAGCTGCAATCCCATAATTGGGGACTGTGGCACCTGTCATCCCCTATAGAAACCAATATGACATCATAAATGATGAATGCTTTTGTAGCTGTGGTATTGATGTGTTTTGTAATCATAGCACTTTTGAACATGAGGTTTTGGAAACACTGCTATGACCATTGAAATACATAATATTTCAAGAAAGATCCATTCATAAGAAATGCTCACTGTATTAAACAACAGCTCAAGGAATAAGCAGATAAAGTAAAACAATATTGTTGACAGTTTACTCTGAATTGTGTGCTTTACTTCTACAGGTCACCCCAATACTGCATTATAGGTGTGGTACGGATCAGCTGGTCATTCTCATTGTTAATGACACCTTGATTCAAGGTTTACTGGGGCAAGATTAGTGGACAATGTTCTGTATACTCGTTAGTTCAGTTCTATCACTGTAGTAGAGTTGTAGCACATCCTTCAGTTCTAAAAATAGTGTGAGTGTGGTACTATGGAAATTTGCAGGATTTAGAAACTTACTCAAATAAGGCGCCAGGCTGTAGCGTCAGAATTTGTCAGAGCTTCACAAAGGCGGTAAAAAAGAATACTTATAGTATTTTCTAAACTATATTTCTTGTCAACCTGGTAAGTGCTTTCTAAGTGCTGCTGGACGTGATTCTAAGTGAATGATTAGATTCAAGCAACGGACCAATCAAATTGACGTATTCAGTAACGCTTTTTTCTAATTTTATTATTATATCTGATATAGTAGAAGTTTGATAGCTTCACCATATGCTAACTTTTATCCCATTGGAATTAATTTTTTTTTTTAATTTATGCTTGTTTCATGTTGTGTGAGTAGGTTCATGGGGAACCAATTGACAAGGAAATGGTGAAGGCTAGGCAGAACAAGCCGCAACCCACTGTGGAGAAAGCTCACTCTCCCAATACAATAAAGATCAATCAACCTAGAAAATGAGCTTTTGAAACTTTGAAAGTGCAGTATCTCATGCAAATCACTAGTAGAACTTCCATGTTTGAGGAATGATAAGTTTCCCCCTTTTTTTGTCATTACTTGTTTTTCCTTATATTTCTTTGTTGTTGTTGTTGTTGTTGTTGTTGTTGTTGTTGTTGCTGCTGCTGCTGCTGCTTCTGTTTTTATAAGTCACTTTTTGGTTTTTGTTACGTCAAAATTCCACTTGGACCACTGGTAAATTAAAGTGATAAGCTATAGAACTATTTTGATGTGAAACATGGCTACTCATTTATTTGTATCTCTGGTGGTTTCAAAAGCAGTAATTGAAATACTTGTGAAAATAAAGTTTGGTAGCAGTAGCTATTGCTCATCACCTAAATGATTAAATTACCAAACTGCACACGACTCCTTACCCAACTGTACACATCTCTTCACCCAACTGTACACAAAATGATAACGTAGCAGATTCATAGTAGAAATTATGAAGATTTAAATGAAGTCTATCGCTCCTCTACTAGTTAATACAGAACTAAGAATCCAGTCTGAGTCACAGACAACACCACCCAATTGCACAATAGCTTATTAGCTCAGCCACACACTTATCAATGTATTGTTGTACCCATGATAGTGGTTACCATGGTATGTGTTGTGCCCGGCTAAGAATTTCCTGTGCTTTGAATAGAGTAGTACTTAACTATTGCCAGTGCCGTTGCGTGAATACAAATGAACAGCTACCAATAAGGACCACCATCAGTGACTCTTATGGCCATTTTCTCTCTAATAATACTTGCCAAACCACCAAATACAGCTGATGAACTTAGAAAGTTGTGTTTATGGATACATATAACTATTAAGATACTCTTGTATAGCACTAGCAAAACAAAAACAAAAAAAACAACAACAACTGAAAATGTATTATAATATGTATTTCAACATTAATAGAATATCACAATGGTTCATGTTGAACAAAGTTATATTTAGTAGAACATTATGGAAAAAGATGTGTTGTTCACAATAAAGCATAAGGGCTTGAAACAGAACTTGGTAGGATATCTATTCCTGCAAGAATAAATAACGAGACTACAATCAATAACTCATTCATTCAATATTTCATTCATTCAGTCTTCAAACCTGTATCAAAATACAGTCAAACCTTTCTTATCAGAGCAATGTTGGGATTAGGGGTACCCATTATGTAAAAAAAAAAATCCCCGTATCTAATTTAGACATTTAAGCTTTTAGAGTCTACTTAGCTAGGATAATCCAATATTTCATCTAGCAAGCTATTTTATGTTGCTATAATCACCTTACTTTTATTGGCTTCAGGTCTAATCCTGTGTAGCTTTGCAATTTGCACTGTCATCATAACTCTTCCCCATTTAGTCATTCCTCGGCTGCACAAACTCAAAAGAATATCAGTTGTGACAGGTAATAGACCCACTTATAGAGCTACATCCCCAGCCTGGCCTGTACCCTATTCATAGTTCCAGAGATATTCACGCCCTGGGATGTCTAGAAGTCCATTTTAGGCGTGTCCTGACGAAAGGTCGAGGAGCCATTAAAAACAACGAGAGCACGGACCGAAGAACTGGAAATCGTAACAGAACAGCGGGCGTGGCAGATGAGTGGGCGGAGTTTACTTGATTTCTACCTCCCCCGAACTTGACATTGTTATTCCTGGTTTGAAGAGATCTGACGCAGACGTGCTTCCCACCAGTATTAACCATGGCTAGAAGACAGGGCTGGTCTAGATCCTTTACAAGAGATTCTAAGTTACAGCAGTATTTCTTAAACCAGGTGGTACCTACAGGGAAGACACTTGGAACAGGTTCATATGGCTCAGTGTTAGAAGTAAGTGGACTGTTCTAACTTACAGCTAAAGGAAAGCTTGGAATACTATCCCTGTAGCTAGAAGTTTGGTTAGTATTTTGAAATAAGCTTCAAAAAGCCACACCCACTGTTGTTTCCTTCATTTGTTATTCTATAATAACTGCACCAAAGCTAACAATCTGTTCTGTGTCTACTACTTCAATACTATAGGTTCATTGAACACTGTTGATATCAAGTGAGAAGCGGTTAACTGGTAGCAATATATCAGCCTCTTGTAATAAGACTTTCAATGACCACTATGATGAGGAGCTGTGTACATGCAGTGCACCCTTAATAGGCCTTTCATGTTATAAGTTATTTAATAACTGGATTATGTTACACTTTATAAAGAAAAAATGTAACTTAGCTAGCTTTATTCGTGCTGTTATATTATGAGAGTGTAGTTTTGTGACCAGGGAGCTGAATAGTCTAGCGTTGCTGACCCTTTTTCTTCCCTAAATTAGTGGGCGGGAAGAAGGAAAGGGTCTGGTAGATCTAGTATCTTTGGCTTGTGCCAGCACCAAAAAGTGGTGCTCCAATCAGATTGCAGAATTGTTAATAAAGTACATTCCTCAACCACATATTTAATGTGCCCCATTTTATTCAGCATTATGTTAGCTATGGAAGATCAAGTGAGATGAAAAGCACATTTAAAGTGTTACAGTTTCCTGGTGAAGCCTGAGCAGATGAAAGTATTGAAGGGAATTTTAAAATAATTTTTTGTAGCCCTCTCAACAGAATATGGAAAGAGTGCTTGCTTCCAGAGTTTTCCACTTGTATATGACCAACTCCTACCCAAGTGTGAACCAGCCACTATTGTTATTATTGTTCTACTCATTTCTAGTGTGAAAGATGAAGAAAGATTATGAACATTTTTGTTGACAATCTTTCTTATTAGCAACGAAATGTTTTACACTCGAACCTCTCTTATCCGTTCGTCTAAGTTACGGACACCTCTGTCTACCGGACACAAACTAAAATTATTGACTGCGTACAGATCGTCAGTGTAGTCGGAAAGCTACCAAATTAAACGAATAAAATCGGGAAAATATTTCCCGCGTGGCACTTCGAGTGTATTCGATCGTAGCGTTGTGTGCGGAGTGGGAGCAGGGAAATCGACAGGCAGTTAGTGCGTCTACCGCTAGTTCTTCTCAGAACTCGCTGACCGGCGGCGGCGCTGCTAGTTCTTCTCAAAACTCTTTGAAAGGCAGTGGGGCTGCTAGTTCTTCTAAGAACTCAACGACCAGCGGTGGTGCAGGCAAGGTCGCAGTAACTAAACGCAAGCAATAGCGTTTTAACTCTAGAAAGAAAGCTGGAGATAATATCAGAAGTTAAGAAAGGGAAGTCAGTGAGGCAGTGTCTGGACAGTTGGTGTTCCAAAATCTACAGTGAATGATATTTGGACATGAACGATGAAGAAGTTGTAGAAGATATGTTGCAAGAGAAAGAAGAATCTGAGTCCAAATATGAAGATGAAGCTCCTTCAAATGCAATTACTCCATCGCAAGCTTGTGCTACTTTCGATACTGCTTTGGAGTGGTTGGAGTCCAAAGGCAACACACACCCTGCACATCTTATGCTGGTAAAAAGTTGGAGAGACGATGCAGCTCAGCGTGGCTTGAAATCTATGAAGCAAACTAAAATCGCTTCATACTTTAAATAAATTGATTCATGTATTTACAGGTGTTTTTGTTAATTTTAAGTAATATACGAATTCAATTATCAAATAATTAATTGTATACACGGTTTATCACCGAATAAATTAAGTATTTCTGAGTTACGGACATTTCTTTGTTACGGACACCCCTTGGTCCCAGACTGTCCGAATAAGAGAGGTTTGACTGTATTCTCGCTTGAGTTTAACGTAAGCGTTAATGGTGATGCAATAAACCTGTGATGTCATTTGCACATGTCATAGATACTAGAGCTACCAGACCCTTTCCTTCCTTCCTGCCCATCCATTTAGGGAAAGAAAGGGTTAGCGATGCCAGACTAGGAGCTGAATAATTATTAGGTCACTTGGACTCAGACTGGGGCCATCCCCATGCACAGTATACAGAACATGTAGGGAAATAGCAGAGAATTCCATTGCAGGTTCGGTCTTGATCCAACATCTATCAATGTTGCTGAAGTTATATGTGGAATGTGGCTAAATCATTTAATTCTGATGGGGGTACGACTGAACTCCCCTTGGCTACGGGTTGATTACATCTCAGTGTAATGTTGTGAAGCTCATGTACCAAGTTCTTAATATGAGTTTAAATCATTGTTGTTTATACACACTATCAAATACATGTAATCCTTTTTACTTTAATACTGAACCTGAACCTGGTTTAATTTATTTCACTAATACAAGAATAGCAAACAATTCCATTGCAGCTATCCTGAACACCCCTTGGCTACAGGTTACTGATACATATTGGTATTTCAGGTAAAATATAGCAAGGCTATCTGTGCTGCTAAGCGTATGCACGAACTGTTACTGGATCCTGGGAATGAAGGAGTTCGAGAGACTGTAGACAGATATCAACGAGAATGTCAACTCATGGCAGGTCTCCGACATCCTAACATAACACAGTTCCTTGGTCTGTGTTTCCTTGAGGGAT
>WLWI01004260.1_pt1 | contig 12140 bp, 9 predicted proteins | sample 6701501 | NCBI WGS metagenome assembly WLWI01 (sample SAMN12718690, study PRJNA515312) | sponge metagenome | isolation source: marine sponge | host: Mycale hentscheli | place: New Zealand: South Island, Marlborough, Capsize Point | collected 2014-11-01
ATTGTTTCAGTTGTGTTTATTATGTTCTAACATTTGTGCATTACAGGATATTGAAGTAATTGCCAACATAATTGGGTCCATGGATCAAGAAGAGGCTTATGTTCTATCTGCAAGGTCAAATCAGTACAATATTATAGTAGACAATTGCTTCATGTTTACCACTGAAACACTTATTGATGGAATAATAAATGTAGTTTGCTATTATTTTGTGCTAAACATTTCTTATCCTAAAACAATGCATGCTTTATATATGTTCTTTCAAAATTTTGTGTTCAATCTTCCCACTAACCTACTTCAGTCATCAGTTTTTGTTCCAAGTTCTGAACTATTGTATATAATGATTTTATAATAAATATCACACATATATATTGCTGTACATGTGTAAAATTAGTGAACTTCTTAAAATCTTCTACCAGAAATTACCATGACAACCTACAAAATGCAATAAAATAAAATAGAAAATAATAAAGTAATAACCACAAGCAATGATATTAAACACTAGCTACAGTGTAGTAATAGCCACAGTGAGTGTTAACATAAACATATCAAAAGAGTTGCTTATACGCTGGTTATCGTGTTATGTTTACACTAGCAAGAGGTTAAACATTTACGCTAAAAAGAGAGTTCTAACAACCACCCCAAGTATAAATTTCTCCCTCTCCTAGGAACGCTCTATGGATAAAAGCTTCATTTCTAACTAGTAGCAATAAAATAGTATTTATATAGTTAAATACATTGACAAATCCATTTATCTATCAATCACAACTTTTTCAGCTTATTGTTGAATTAATGAATGTAGCTATGTATGAGCAGCACTAGAGTAATAATCTTGCGTGTGATATCCTGAATGTTCAAGCAGATTCAAAGAGGTAAATGAATATATCATTACTGTCACACTGCTCATCAGATTCATATTAAATAGGAAACATCTCTAGTGAAACTGAATCACATCAATTGGAACCATTTAATTAAAACCATTAAGGTCAATATGCTCTATAAATTCTCATGACTTTGACCAGTTCTTTGTAGCATTCCTCTCAAACAATGCTCAACATGATTAACTTTGTCCAGTTGCTAGTAGTCCTTAAATTGGCTCAGGCTGATCCATCAAAGTTACCAACTACAATATATAACTCAATAAGTATACTATTATGTATGGCATTACCTTTAATGTAAAAATGTTTATACATACACACACATATTAATATAATACATCAAACATGCCTTTACAGTCACATTGTATATTTGGAACATCTCTAATGAAACTAAATCATATTATTATCAATTGTAACTTTTTAATTTAATTTAACCGTATTAATACAATCATGCAGTAACTTAAACCCAATTTGTAGTAAACTGGGAACCAATTAGCTAGTGCAATTTAGTTTAACCATTATAAAAATTCTTATTTTATAAATACTCATGAGATTGAATATTCCTCTCAAACAATGCTCAACATGATTTATTTTGCAATGTTAGTAGTAGTCATTGGAATAGCTCAGGCTGATCTATCAAAGTTACCAACTACAATAAGTCCTTCTTCACTGGAACACGATGAATCCACATCTGCTACTACTTGTCCTGCCAATGATACGATTGACCAAGAAATTAAGAAGACTAAAGACTACTTCAACAAGAATCATAGGTTTCGACCTTGTGGGTGTGGCAGCTCAGCCTGGACTAGAGTGGCTCTATACAACTACTCCATACATGAATGTCCAGAAGGAACAATATGAGAAAACATAACTGATCCAAACACTCAACAAGTCATTACTGGATGTCATAATGGAGGTGATACTGTTACTGTGCCTATACCAGTGAAGGGTGTTAGTTACTCCACAGTGTGTGGGAGGATACTAGGATGGGGATGGGGATTCGCATTTGCTCCCTTTATCAATCTTAATTCATCTATTGAGTCTGACTATATAGATGGTGTGTCTCTAACACATGGACAACCTGGCAATAGAAGTCACATCTGGTCATTTGTGGCTGCATACTCTGATAATGACATCGACACCCAATACACCTGATCCAACTGTCCCTGTAGTAGCAACATTCCATGGCCTCACCTGACACCATCGTATGTGGGTAACGACTACTTCTGTGATTCGGAATTTGAACATGTCTAGAATGATCAAAGAAACAGATGGGAGTATCAAACAGACTATTCTGACCTACTATGGGATGGCCACGGGTGTGGTCATAACAGTACGTGTTGCTCGTTAAATAATCCTCCTTTTATCTGTAAAAACCTCAACTATACTACCAATGATGATATACAGATGAGGTTGATGTGGTGGTTGTTTAGGGGATTCCTCACGTTTGTAGAGATATATATCAAGTAGAAGTCTGAACTTGCAGTGAATTGTATAACTTGAATGCATTATGGACTTGTTGTATATTTTAGTTATCACACTTTTTTATACTGTATCATTGAAACTAGTAGCAAACATTTAGTGGACTTGAATGATAGAATTGAAATTATGTACATTTAAACTTAATGAACTTCGACTAAGTAATGTTTGTTAAAATATAATATTGTATGAGATGATGGAGTAATGAATTTGCTAATGACCGGGTAAAGATTGTATAATGGGGCATAGGTAGCTGTAGCTACTTAGCTACTGTATCAATTGATGCATTCATACAAACTTAAAGTGTCTCAAAAGGAACTAAAAATTATACTAACATTCATCGTGGTATATAGCTATATATATATTTGTGTATGTATAATATATCCATATTATAGCTACATGCATATTGAAAAGATGGGTTCCAAGAATCGCACAAACATAAAAATAAAACTAGCTACATAAAAATGGTCGAGTTTATATATTATATTGTTTGTAATTTTTAAAGTTTCTTTCTCATTCTATAAGCATCATGTTAGTGTTAGCAAGCTAGACAGTAGCCATGAACAGTTTATTGTTGAATTAATGAATGTAGCTATGTATGAGCAGCACTAGAGTAATAATCTTACATTGTGATATCCTGAATGTTCAAGCAGATTCAAAGAGGTAAATGAATATATCATTACTGTCACACTGCTCATCAGATTCATATTAAATTGGAAACATCTCTAATGAAACTGAATCACATCAATTGGAACCATTTAATTAAACCATTAAGGTCAATATGCTCTATAAATACTCATGACTTTGACCAGTTCTTTGTAGCATTCCTCTCAAACAATGCTCAACATGATTAACTTTGTCCAGTTGCTATAGAGTAGTCCTTAAATTGGCTCAGGCTGATCCATCAAAGTTACCAACTACAATATATAACTCAATAAGTATACTATTATGTATGGCATTACCTTTAATGTAATAATGTTTACACATACACACACATATTAATATAATACATCAAACATGCCTTTACAGTCACATTGTATATTTGGAACATCTCTAATGAAACTAAATCATATTAATATTAATTGGAACTTTTTAGTTTAATTTAACCGTATTAATACAATCATGCAGTAACTCAAACCCAATTTGTAGTAAACTGGGAACCAATTAGCTAGTGCAATTTAACCATTATAAAGGTTCTTACTTTATAAATACTCATGAGATTGAATATTCCTCTCAAACAATGCTCAACATGATTTATTTTGCAATGTTAATAGTTGTCATTGGAATGGCTCAGGCTGATCCATCAAAGTTACCAACTACAATAAGTCCTTCTTCACTGGAACACGATGAATCCATGTCTGCTACTACTTTGACCAAGAAATTAAGAAGACTAAAGACTACTTCAACAAGAATCATCGGTTTCGACCTTGTGGGTGTGGCAGCTCAGACTGGACTAGAGTGGCTCTATATAACTACTCCATACATGAATGTCCAGAAGGAACAATACGAGTAAACAGAACTAATCCAAACACTCAACAAGTCATTACTGGATGTGATATTAGAGGTACTGTTACTGTGCCTATACCAGTGAAGGGTGTTAGTTACTCCACAGTGTGTGGGAGGATACTAGGATTTGGATGGGGAAGTGCATTTGCTCGCTTTATAGATCTTAATTCATCTATTGAGTCTCCCTATATAGATGGTGTGTCTCTGACACATGGACCACCTGGCAATAGAAGTCACATCTGGTCATTTGTGGCTGCACACTCTGATAATGACATCGACACCCACTCCACCCGAAACAACTGTCCCTGTAGTAGCAACATTCCATGGCCTCACCTGAAACCACCATCGTATGTCGGTAACGACTACTTCTGTGATTCGGAAAATGAATATGTCTACAATGATCAGATAAACAGATGGGAGTTTCAACCAGACTATTCTGACCTACTATGGAATGGCCATGGGTGTAGTCATAACAGTACATGTTGCTCCTTCAATAATCCTCCTTATTTTTGTAAAAACCTCAACTATAACACCACTGATGATATAGAGATGAGGTTGATGTGGTGGTTTTTTAGGGGATTGCTCACGTTTGTAGAGATATATATCAAGTAGAAGTCTGAACTTGCAGTGAATTGTATAACTTGAATGCATTATGCACTTGTTTTATATTTTAGTTATCACACTTTTTTTATACTGTATCATTGAAACTAGTAGCAAACATTTAGTGGACTTGAATGATAGAATTGAAACTATGAACATTTAAACTTAATGAACTTTTACTAAGTAATGTTGGTTAAAATATGAGATATTGCATGAGGATGGAGTAATGAATTTACAATGACCGGGTAAAGATTGTATAATGAGCTACTTAGCTACTGTATCAATTGATGCATTCATACAAACTGAAAGTGTCCCAAAAGGAACTAAAATTTATACTACCTTTCATCATTTTATATAGCTACATATATTTGTGTATGTATAATATATCCGTATTATATATATATAAGTATATAGCTACGTGCATATTGAAAAGATGGGTTCCAAGAATCGCACAAACATAAAAATAAAACTAGCTACATCAAAATGGTCTGAGTTTATATAATTATATTGTTTGTATTTTTTAAAGTTTCTTCCTCACTCTAAGCATCACGTTAGTGTTAGCTAGCTATATGAACTAGTGGTCTCAACTTATGAGCTATGCCACCTTTATTCAGGAAACATTTATCATCTTTTTAGCTAACCTTCTGTGCATTGTACAAACTTAGAGTTGCCAATGTATTGTTCTTTTGGGACTTTCAGACAGTACAAAGTCCACTCTCAGTGTTGAGGCATTTCTGCTATTGGGGCAGTCTTTAATGGGCAGTCTAACTGTGTCAGAGTTGAAATTTTTGTTGGATTGTCTTTTTAACCCTCATCTCCATGTTGTGCATATACACTCTATGCCATGATTCAATTAGACACCCATTCTTGTTTAGTCTGGCAGAACCAGGCACGTGCTGGCCTTAGTTTGAAATTTTAGTTCAATTTTATGTGTTATTTATTCAGTCAACTACTTGGTGAAAACAATAATATAATACATATTTATTTTAATTTACTTGAAGTATCAATCAAGTTTAATAAAAACAAGACGGTTCAGCTTCTAGAAGCCTCATCAGTTGTGAGATGGTGTAAATGCTTAAACTATGGCTACAGGAAAACATTTGTACCATCACACAACTGATGAGGGCTTCTTGAAGTCGAAACATCTTGATATAATTACACTTAAACAATTCTACTAAGTTCAAATAAATAGACTATTATGTTCATTGAAAAGTATTAACATAGTACCAAGGAATTTGTACAGTTTGGTGCCTATTCAAGTATGATATAAATACAACTTAGGCTTTTGAATTTTGTGGGTGCCCTTGTTAGGGTATTGCCATCTTTGAACCTTTGTCATGACATCTTTCAACATCATCAAGAATTTGTTGAAACGTGTCAGATTCAGTAAGATGGGCAAAAGTTGGTCTTGTGGATTTGTCTTCAATTAACCATCTGACTGGGTCTGAGCAGTGCCATGCTAAGTTTTTTTAGTGAACAAAATTTCTTGATTTGTCAATTGATCCCTGGTATCAGACTATCTGCCTCAGACTACAATCCATGCAGCTAATATATCTTGAAAAAGTTCAACACAAGAATAAGTTACCCCAATATCATAGAAATCTGTGTTAAGTTCATTTGAACCTCTGAGTAGCACTAACAATGACATTTGATGAGGAGTAGCTAGATATTTCACCACTGGTATTTGAAGTACCACAACATTTGAAGTACCACAGCCCTGGAAAGCAGCAACTTTTATTGATTTGGGATACAAGAAAGCTGCCAAGTCTACTGACACCTCACGTTTGCTGCATGCAAGTCGAAGAGAAACCCTCTCATTCTTACTTATATCTTCTCAAATGGAGCATTTTTCAGACCTCACAAACTTCAAAAATGGCTGTCATTTGTTTGGGCACCTAGAAGAGTTCTTCACAATGATGCAGTCCTCATCATGAGGCAGTGATGCTGAAAAAAAATATAAGTTGTCCTGACTGTTATTGCACTTTTCGGCTTACTGGCGAGACTTCGGTAATGTTTTTTTTTATAAAGAACGGTCTGAATTGGTTTCTTGTGAAAACACTAGTTGACACACTTTCAACATTACTAACAGCTCAAGTTTAGTTTAGTATGAAGATCATCTTCATATTTGCTCTCACAATTCTCTCGGCTGAAGTATAAGATTGAGGATGTTTTTATTGTGGTGTATGTCCAGACTTGAAACTTAGCACAGTCATTTATACACTTCTGTTTGCATAGAACAGCCTAAGGTGCACCAGTTACCTACACACTGAAATATCTTGGTATTTAAATAAAATTTTTGCGATTTCATCGTGTAAATGGCAAACGGTGGTTTTATGAATATTATTGGATACTAAACAGTGAGAAACAGTTCAATACACAATGGACTAGACTATAAGGTATTACTCTTGCTAATTAAATCAGTGGAAATACTATTACTAATATTTTGATTTCCCAAGTGCTGACAGAAAGCCAGCAAGTGGTTTTGAGAAGCTGACTATATTATGAAGAATATTTTTGTGTAAAAAGAAAATATATATTTTACTCTGATGCAAACTTTGAAAGCCACTTGTTTTGCCGGACTAGTCGATAACTCAACTCTGAAATCTCTGTCAGTATCTCCTACACTTTCCAATTTCTGCTGATTTGCTCAGCGAAAAAGTCACATTCAAATAATTACTATGAAATGTTTTAGTCCTGAACTTAAAGTTGCCAATGTATTATTCTTTTAGGACTTTCAGTGTGCACAAAGTCCACTCTCAGTATTGAGGCATTTCTGCTGTTGGGCCAGTCTAACTGAAATCCCTGTCAGTATCTACTATACTTTCCAATTTCTGCTGATTAGCTCAGCGCAACAGACATATTGAAAGAATTACTTTGAGCTATCAGTAATATTACAGTACAACTGAGTCCTTGTTCGTTTGTTCCCTCCTATGTATTGTCAGTTCCTTGGAGAAAAATAGGTTTTATTTATTGAAAAAAGAATAAAAAAATTAGAAGAATAATAGCGTATATTTAGGGCCTAATAAGAATTGTAGCTAGCGCATTTACTGCTGAAATTAGTGCTATATTCTAGTCATTGTTATTCCATATGGTATGCATAGAATTCTGCTGTTTGAAATGCCATATTTGTATTGCTACATTAACTAATACATAACACTACAATATGCAATATAACATGCTAAAGTCCACTAAATAGCTATAAATGTCTCTGTTCATTCTATTTTCATAACTTGTATCATTTCTTTCACTCATCCTCTTTAATACCCAAGTAATCCAGTGAATCTTGATACTCCTGTATTGCTTCACTTTCTTCATCTTCTGGAACTACTTCCTCGTCTGAGACAAGTTGAGACCACATGTCTCCCCATTCAGAATGCTCTTCAAATATTGCATTTTGCTCTATTTTAGAATATAAAAGGAGAAGTGTATTCTGTAACATAAGGATTACAGTATATTCTACAAACTGAGAACAATCTGGGACCAGGATTTTAGTTCACAAGTAAGAGGGTTTTTTGCTTGAAGAGTTGATAATTAAACAAACAAAGGAGGGGACAAGTGGAAAATTCACTAAGTAGAGATTATTTTTATTGTGAGAAAGTCCACTATCAGAAGTTCCGTTGTATCCTTCAAATAAACTGAAACTATAGAAAATGATATTCTACACTTACGTGGGCAAGATTTCTGTATTAATTGGTCCAAGATTCTGTTCAGTCCACTGTAATATTGAACTGGGAACACATAGCTAGAAGAGTGTCCAGTGATCATCTTCAGTTCACTGTATTTGATACCATGACCAACTCCAATAGCTAGTACCTTAACATTGCTTCTTTGCATATTAAGTACTGCTGAATTAAGATTACCTCTGTTAGATTTACCATCTATAAAATGATAATTAGCAGCAATAATAACAGTAATAATAATAATCACTAATTATTATTAGTAATAATAATAATAATAATAATAATAATAATAATAACAATAATAACAATAATAACATTAATAATAATATTAATAATAATAATAATAATAATAACAATAATAATAATAATAATAATATTAATAATAATAATAATAATAATATAACAATAATAATAATAATAATAATAATAATAATAATAATAATAATAATAATAATAATAATAAATAATAATATACTTCTATTGCATGAATGTATAGCCATAATTATAATACTTTTAGTTTTCACCTGTCAGCAGAATGGCTATCTTTGGAACACGACCAGATCTTGCTCCATGATGGTTGCTTGGTGTCAATATATACCTGGCTTTCTCCAGACCTGCTGGAGTGTTAGTAAACCTAGTATTAACATACGGAACACTTTTTATGGCATTCTTCAATGAACTTAAACTTTTGTGGTCATCCAAATCAAACTCTATTGAAGCTTGATCGGAGTAAGCCACTAAGCCAATTCTAGCGGCTTCATTCTGCAGGTCAAACTGGGACACCAGATTTTGAAGGAATGTGAGAGCATCTTGAAAACTGTACTTTCCAATACTTTTAGACCGATCCAGTATCAATGCCATGTCTACGGTCTTCAAACATCCTGTTAAAATTCAATGGATATGTAGTCAGTAATTAGAACAAGTTGGTGTGCTTAAATCTCAAACAAGCCAGCCTAATGCGAGTTCCTTTTTATCACTGCAAATCCAAAACTATTTCTTCTCTCCTCCAAAACAAAAAACAAAACACACACACACACAAAATTCACATAAGTAACCCTTAGCGCTGCTACTAAGCGCTACCTAGCTATTACAATATAATCTCAGACCAAAAGAACAAGCAATATAGCTCGAACAATGAAAATGGCACATGGACAACTACTATAACCCTCTGGTGCATGCACGCTGAAAGTTAATTAAGTAGAAATTAACCGTATAAATTATGACAAGAGGATGAAGTGCGTTGTAGTTGCATACATTTCCAGTTATTCTAATTGACAAATTGTTAATATAAAGTCATGCATACAAGAACTTACTATTTCCAGTGGGCTGAGTCGGGTTAACAGGTTTCTGCGGTCTCGGAGGTGTAGTGGGTGGTTCTGAATATACAGTTAAATTGAATTCAAATGTTCAGCATTGATTAGTTATTGTTTGGTATTAAACTAGCTAACAAAGATCTGTTATTTGGTCTTCCAGAGACATACTGTTAAAAATGAAGCGTTACGATAACACTTTACGAGTGTTAAATCAGAGTGTAAATTTTTGCAGTGTATCTGTAGCACTTACCTTAGTGTAAATTAAAAGTGTAACACCAGCAGTGTGGTATGAACACTTCAAGTAGTGGTATCTGAAACCTGAATATTAAAAGCCTTTCTTTCCTGACTTTGAGTGACAGTACTTATGAAAAGGGACTAATTCTGTTAAATCAAAAATGTACAGTACAGTCTGAACACCTACAATTTTTTTTTTGGCCCAAGGGTATCTCCTAGCCTCTAGCTACATCACTGGCACCAAATTTGAGTGGCTGAAACCTTTCTTAAAGGTCCAAGCGCCCTCTTAAACACTGCCACCTATTTCTCTCTCTCTTTTTTTTTTTTACCTTCCCTGGGTGCTAGCGGAAATCGATTCCACGGGTAATTAAAAACTAAGGGGGAGAGATTAATTTGTTGTCTAGTAACAAATTACCCTAGACATTGGAATATCATGGGTAAGTACTTAGTTGAGTTATAGCTGTGCAAATAAATAAACTTGAATAATCAGTTGATGTGGCTATTTATGAGGTCTTGAAGTTGGAGCCTGCAGACCAGGAGGCTCTCCCCTTACTATTCTTGTGAAGACACTGGAAAGAATCAGTAAGTCTCTGACTGGACACAGATATCAGTGATGATGAGGACTTCTGTCACACTACAACAAGAGAAGGCAACACATTTTGAATGTCCATCATGATATATATTTTTTTGTTTCATTGATTAAAAGAGATTGCTATTATTATTCTTTGTCACTTGTACCAAAGCAGGCAACAAGCTGGTTTCACTTAGCTAAGACTAATCCTAAACTTAGCTAACCAGTGAAGCGGCCCCATCTATAACTTACTGCTGTTCAGCACAGCACCTCCATTTTCCTGAACACTCCGCCAGAAATTGAATAAGAAGTTTAATTGTAGTTTTCTTGAAATAACTGTGCATGCTGCATGTATATTTAGTGAACCAGGCAGCACCTGCTACAATCTTGGTATCAAAATACTCCAGATGGAGTGCTCTACACAGTGGTATTAATAACTCATTTGTCAATTTTTAACGCAATTGGTCCCTTTACCAAAGTACTGTCTATCTTACGACCTCGGGAATCCACTGTTAATCAAAAATTACCTTTTTTTTTTATCTTTTTTTTTTTTGGCTTGTCTAACCCCCTACCAACAAATTTTACCTTATAGAAGACCTTGCTTTTGAGTATTCCAATGATATGTATATATAATAAGATTGTTGGGTGATTATATGGCCCATAACAATTCTATACATTTTAGCTACAAAAAGTATTGACAATATTTGTATATTATACCTGTGAATAAATTAAAAAAATATCAAACCCCCCAAAAATATTATTGCAATTATATATGTTAGTACAATGATATAGATTGTAAGCCTTCTGTTCTTTCATTATAGGTGATGCAAAACTTGGACACAGGGGTGACTGTCATCTCAGTAAAAAAAATGAGCATCTCTATGTCAAACGTCAAGTTGGAAAAGATCAACCACAATTCCTAGAAGAATGTAAATACATTTTTACGACAGTTACAGAAGCACAACACTGTATATATAAAAGCACATAAAAAAATTTTCTTGGAAAAATAAAACACTAAATTTTAGTAACATCACAACAACAGCATTATTTATGCATACATTCAGTAACATACACATGCTATTATATACACAAGTGCATGTGAATTTTCAAAATGAAATTCTACACAATAGGCTATACAGATACCCTATACCAACCTACCCTAGGTTGGTAAATATTATCATGAAGGTTGTATGGATACATTCCACTATAAAGATACAAACACAACACAATGTTATTGTTTATTATTAGTGTATTTTACGTACACATAAAAAGAAAATACAATTGATATTCAACTTACCCTGGCAATAATAAGTATGTCCAACCCCATACAGAATATTTCATCATTCATTTCATTACTACTCCCGTCAGTATAAACACTCCAACATGCAACAAGTTTGTTGTTCAGCTGTTGTGAATCTAACTAAATAATATGCTACACACACCCTAAAAACTTATCATCCCCTCCAACTACTATAAGAACTTTATTTTATTTTATTTTTATGAAGTTTGAATGTAATAATAATAACTAACTATAGCATAAAGATATAATTAAAAAAATAACACACACATGAAAATTATAAACAATTATGTACACACACTACATTCTAATTGAAAAACAAAAAAATAATAAAATAAATAAACACACAAATAATACGCAATGTAGTACCAGAGAAAGATCTAAGGGGGAGGGAGGGAGGGGGAGGGGGGGTATCACCCTCCTCACTGCAACAATCTCATGCTTTGTCAACATTGCCAAATGGGGAATTTTATCATGTTTTCAGTTCTTTCTATCCATTTACCTGGAATGATTCACACACCATAGGCTTAGTCTGAGACACAATTTATAGATTATGGTTGGACATGTTTAGTGGATTAATATGAA
>WLWI01004261.1_pt1 | contig 12139 bp, 5 predicted proteins | sample 6701501 | NCBI WGS metagenome assembly WLWI01 (sample SAMN12718690, study PRJNA515312) | sponge metagenome | isolation source: marine sponge | host: Mycale hentscheli | place: New Zealand: South Island, Marlborough, Capsize Point | collected 2014-11-01
TGATCTTGCTAGTCTACCACAGCACAAACTTCCTGAAATATTCCAAATTCTATTTATATGCTCTGGGTGCGACTACATCTCATATTTTGCAAAACTGGGAAAAGCTGCTTTCTTCAACGTTTTTTTTCAACATGCTACATTCATAACTGGAGGTCAAATTGACGGTTTACTTTCCGATATATCACAAGGAAGGATAGAAAAGGGTTTTTTATCTTTCTTGCGACTTATTGGTACACTGTACTTCAAGAAACATTACGCTGCTATTGTATCACTGAGAGGCATTGAAACCCCAGTGCAGTTGTTTAATGCTCATGCACACTCCAACCACGACATCAAAACACAGCACCTGATTTGGTATGATGACATTAGAGGTATTGTCAGTGACAGAATTACCTCTGAGGAAGAGCGAATGCCGTCCCATACATCCATGTGGCATCACTGGTTGCGCTCATGCTGGGTTGCTCATCTGTGGAAAAATTCGCCATATGCCGACATCTTTACTTCTCTGTCAGCTCCTGAACACAGTGGTTGGCTGCACTAAGATGATGGAAGCTACACATATGAGTGGGAATGTTCGCAGATCCAGCAGAGAATAAAGAAAACAATTGACTACCTTATGAAGGGGTGCTCTTGTAAAACAGGTTGCCAGTCCAAGAGATGTGGCTGCAGGAAAAACAACCACAATTGTGGACCTGGTTGTCAATGTCATAACTGCACCAACTTACCAGTAATGAATGCCCAAGAGCTTAAAGCTGCTTCTCAAGACTCGAGTGAATCAAGCTAGTCAGAACCTGAAAATGATATGGAGATAATAACAATTTTTGAAGATGACTATTGACTTTATAATCATCACCAATCTATTACTATAAGATGTCATGTATCTACATCCTCACATCATATTTTCATTCAACTTCAAGATTTATTGCATGTTTTAATTGTGTTGTTTTAAATTACTATTTAATGATACTACATAATTCTTTTGGATATTCCCGTTTCAAAGAAGTTACAGCTTTAAAATATATAACTAAACAAACTATAATTCAACCATGACATTAGTTTATGTTTCCAATACTTACCGTCTCAGAAAAGGGAAAATAACAGTACCACTAAAATATGGCCACCATATTGGTTTAAAGAGTTCTGCAGGAGCGAAGGGGTCACTTCAATTAATATTTTCTTAAGAACTCTGAATCACACATTTCTGTGAACTAACCCACGCTATAAACCAAAGCAACACCTCGCTAACTTAGCACAGAAGGTACTTTTCTCACAAACTTTTTATTTAATGCTCCCCGTGACTGGACAACAAAAAGTGGCGCGAATTTTTTAGTGCGGTTTATTGACTGTAGAGCTAGAGCTAGCTCTCTAGCTAGAGCTAGAGAGAGAGGGCGGAGGTTACCACTGACACTGGTGGGCATGCGCGAGTTGATCTTTATGGTCTTCCGGCCTATGACTGGTTGGCACCAATTGGGGTGTCGGTCTAGTATACAGGTAATAGCTTCCTCTATCAGGTGACTGTCTGAAACTGGAGCGGTAGTAATGATCACATGATCAATAGTAAATATTGAGACTAGTGCTTTGACACACCCTCAGCTTCAAGTAATTTTCTTGATCTTGTTGGTAAGACTACCCCATAGCTTTCAATGTTTGTGACGTTCTTTCAAGGAATTTGCTAATACATGGTGGATTAGTTAAAGTTCTAGTTGAAATTGATTTGGAGCTTTTTATTGGCAATAAAGGTAAGAATTGATGAGAGGAGATTACAATATGTAAGGTGTTGAAGCTTATATATATAGAAAGCGATCTATATATACATATATAGAATGCTAGTTTAATCCTCTCCTTCACCTCTTTCCTTTAATGTTCTGTTTCTATAAGTTTAGGCTTGCTAAATCACTTGTGTTAACCTGTTACTTTGCTAAATATTTGTGTAGATGTATTACAGAGTAATTGCCTTCTTTTCCATAATATTATTTAGCAATGGTAAGTGCTTCATGTATATTTACTTTGTTAGCTAAATTCTTTAGATATAGTATGAGTAACTGATGATCATAAGCTGAGGTTTGGATTGTTTCATTATCACTATTATTATATGAGAATATCATTGCTATTGATACTTAATTGATACTTAATTGGATAAACAATACTCGGGTAGTGTTGTACATATACTTCAATGTGTATTATTTATCAAGTCAAAAATATTGAAAAGATAATGATTTAGACGGTAATAAAGTATATGCAAATATGAATTTTTAATCCAATTCAAATTGTTACAAGTACTTTTAGGGTTATTTAGATCTAGCAGTACAGGTTGTTTTACAAAAAAGAATATTTGTTCATAAATAGTAACAAAACAATGACCTATGGTGCAGTTAAAACTTACAAACTTACCAGAGTTTATTTTATTCAATGAGTGGTGTTGGTAAGTTAATGCACTCTTTGTTATAGTTATATGCCCTACACTGCAGTGTTGTTCCTTACTTGAAAATTCATTTCCAATAGTCTAACAATGAAGGTATGTCTTGTGTTGGTATTTCCATCAAACAGTTGGAGCAAGTGGTTAATATGGGATTTAAATTGTAAATTTTTTAGTAGCTGGAGCATTGGGAGTTAAAATGGTTCACAATACTGTAGTTTAAAAAAACCTAAGGGAGGCTCGCTCACCATTTGTGCTCAAGTACACCACAAGTTAGTTTATAAATGTCTGTAATATATGTTGGTATATTACATAATATTTACATAGTTAAGTTACAATGAAAGTAAACACTTTCAGATCAATAGTGGGAGTAAAGACTTCTATTGAACCACTACATTATGCCGTTAATATGAAAATACACTCATATTTATAATTCTATAAAGAAGTCACTTTATCTTTAGAGTGAGAAATGGTATAAATATTAAATATACTTACTCAGTGTGAATGCAATGACAAATCTTTCTTTTTTTTTCATCTGTCAGTTCATTTATTATAGGCAATAAGTAAAAGTTCTTGACAAGATAGTATACACTATAAAAATGAGAAGGTAATATATTGATTTAATTACGAGTAGTTCTTTTGAGGGATTTTATTGTCAGGTGAATTTTAAATTATACGTGTGGTATAATTTATGACATGTTAAAGTATTATAATTATTTTGCTACAGTGTATTTTATTGGTTTTATGAGATATTAATGGGTTATTATGTATGGTTATGTATTTGTGTGGTATGTAATGCTCAGATGCTTACAGGCAAGTTCATTACCATGGGAATACAGCATAATGCCTAATAAGGTGTTATGTGTACTAGTGAATATCATAATAGTTGTGAATATCTATAGTTATGTGGAACAATTATTATTCATAGACTATTAGTGATATTTACTACATACAATCTTATTCGACCCTTTCACAGATGTGACTGCCATATGGAGGTCAGACTACCTGTGGTCAAAAATAAATCATAAAAATCCAACTGCTTAAGTAATTGACTCCGTTCAAGTATCAAAATAATAGCTAGCTTTATTGCATTTTTTTCTATTAACCCATTTACACTATAATACTGATAACAGTATGGCATCAAACATTCAGTATGTTGATGCAGAAGGGGTGCCTTCTCAGTTTGATGCATAGTGGGGAAAAAAATTTGAAAGTGATTTTAAGCTTTTTGAGGTCGAATAAAGTGATAAAAATAGCGAAGATGGCTTTACTGGAGACTTGTGAAGGTGTAGCAGTCGTTAAATAAGCTCTATACATGCTCTAGATAACACTTCCAGTGAATGTAAGAGTTTAATCTCCAGGCTTGTTTCTTAAGCAGCAAAATCATCATATAAATTATCTAACCCAGGATGAATGTGCATGTGTAAACATCCCCCTTAACCTAGAACACAGCTTTGTTAATTCAGAACTGTAGTGTATCTATACACAAGTGTTTTATAGAGAAAACTGATATATAGACAGAGAACATGTATTATTGTAACTTCAACACCATCATAATATCGTGACACCTGAACAAAACTTTTTCATGCACACAATAACTTAATTTTTTTCATAATTTCCAGTTATAATTCTGTTCTCTAAAGTGAATCTACAATAATCACTTGTGCTACAGCTACATAATTCCATTAAAATTAAAAAATAAACTAAATAATTTATATTTTTGTGGTTTGTAACTGGAAAACACCTTTAGTGGTTTAACTCATTAGCAACAATATGATAAATAAATGTGTTGGGTAATTTTCTCATTGGTAACTTGATTAAAAAAATGTTATTTATTAATTGTATCATCTGCCTGAAACAGGTGAAATAGTTTATTAAGATATGTACTTAGCTAGTGCTGTCATCATGGATCGAACCCAGGGCTGCTCGGTTGCTTAATGCACAAGCAGCATGCAAACATTTTTTTAAATACTTTATTGTGAAAACAACACCTGCCAATGAGAGAGAATACTTCTAATGAGTAAAAGAAACTGGTTTTGTTTAAAAACAGCCTGTGAGAGAGATATAATACATCTAGTGAGTAAACGAAGGTTGTGTTGATAACATTTAGCAAGTGAATGGTGATATGCATGCATGAATCCCAATTCACTGTAGCTTTAAAATGTGTTCATTTTCATTTGGTGAAGTAAACATGATTGTTTTCCCAAATGTCAATATTTGATTCAAGTTGTTGGTTTTGGGACTATAGAAAAGTGTACATTTACAAGATTCTATTGGATCAGACTGCGCTAAGGATTCACACGTTACTAAATGATTTTCTATTTATTACATTCACAGCAGCAGATGTTGACAAGTGTAGCATTTAATAGCAATGTCAAGCTGGTCTTTACCACTTCATTTTTCTAGATTTCAATCCAATGATTAAGTACATGCTATACCCCTAGTCATTTATTTTCTTCTTCACATCTTACTAATATAATCAAGATTATCCGGTATCCTGAATAGGGTGTGGTGTTGATGTCATGCTGAGAACAGCTAGTCTGCTCTATAGGTGTCTTAGCTATAGAAACCATACTATTTCTATGTTGTTCCTGATCTGATATGGCCAACTAGTATGTCCAAGTTGAGTTGGCCGCAAGAAAAACTTGAATAACTTTAGAACGGAAACAGCTACGCATCCAGGGTTTGCACCATTGGAAAGCTTGCGCCGAAGCGGTAAAAAATATTCCCTCAGTAAACTCCAAAACCGGAGAGAAAGTGATATTCCAAAACTCAATACAAAAGTCTATGGGAATAGAAAAAACCACAGGTTTCCCGCTCAAAACGCGCCCGCTTTTAGTCACGCGGTCTGGCTCAATTTATCACGCGGACTGTCTTCATTAAGAATTTTGTAAACTATGAGCGGCTTCTTCTCAGATTGTTGTGTTTCTAGCTTTACATCGCGATTAGCTTAGGTTGGAGTGTGGAAACAGGATAGACGGAGTGTTCTGTTGTTGCAGAGGGTACAGAACCACCTGATAGGATGTTGGTATGATTATTTGTCTACCTGTTCAATAACAAATGCCATATAGCCAATATATTTCTGTGATATAGCTATCATTTAGCTAGCAACTTGTAATACAGCCACACTTACGCTGTTTGCCGTTACATTGTGTGCTTGTCAAAGCCGTGTTTATGCCAATTCCTTTTCTTCACTATTATAGATGCCGTTTATTGTAAGAATTAGGACCAAGTCAGGCAGAACTCCACCTTCAACTCGGATCACAACTATTTTTTGTATGTGTACTACTTAAATTATATCATTTCATCAATTTTCATATACCTTATAAATAAATGAAAGAATTGTTAATTTTATTTAACATGAAAGTCTATTAACTTTAGCTACAAGTTTACAGTGCTGTACTGCTGAATCCTGTGAACATCAGAATATTTCTTGGGACACAGTAGGTAGAATCCACTGATTTTACTACTGTCTCTATAGAAGAACTCCCACCAGTTTGCGTTTTCCATCTGCTGTACATTATCTGCGCATAAGAAACATAAATATCATTGAAAACAGACGAGGTGAGCTGTACAGCGCCCGAAAAACTCCATAAACTTCACTAAATTTCTTTCTTTCAATAGTTACAGTATTAATGCGCACCTGTGCTACCGCCCCTTTTTCAAGTGCAACGTTGACGTTTGCGCGCTTAATTGACTTGGATTCACATGACTAAATTGCTTCAGGTAAAGTACTAAATGCATTCCTCAATTACAGCGCTTGCGGTCGTGCCAACTCAACTTGGACATGAGGCTGATGATAGTATAGTCAGTAGTTCATATCTCTTGTCTCTTGAGCCTTCTCATATGCAGCTTTTAGTGTAGAAAGTATGAACTCAGGTGCATAGGGAATTGGAGTCATTCCACTAGAAACCAGTTGAATGCACAAATATTATAACACTCATGGTGGTGGTGATTTTCAGAACTGTAAGGGAATTCTAACAACAAGGTGGTACAGAAACGTGACATTTTAGCTTGTCATAGCAGCCATTTCTATGTAGCAGCTACATTAAACTAAATTCTGACATTCCTGGTACAGGAGTCAGTGTGACCAGTTTGTTGATATTAGTCTTTCATTGTCCTGAGAATCATGATCAGCATAATACTTTTCTGACTACCATCAGAAGAAGAATATGATAAGTTCAAGACATAAGAGGTATCAGAGCTACTGGATATACTATGACTAATAGTTCTGGTGCAGACCAAGGATGTAGTACTACCGAAAAGTTTGGAGGTGGAGGCTGGGGGTGAAAAAGAGAACTGGGGAAAGGGGGGGGGGGGCATTTTTGTTTACTTTTTGAGAGCATTACAAATGAGTTTGTGTAAAGTGTTGGGGACAAATAATGCAGACAAAACCTAAATAATGACAAAATAGTCCATTTAACAATATATACAGTAATTTGGGTTTACAAAAACATCCATAGCGCATCAAAAAGGCTTAATAATTCAGCTTTGTAAGTTATTTCTATATAAACAAGTGAAAATATAGCAATATTTAAAGTTGTTTTCTTTCATCTTTTGCTTTTCTGAAAGTTAAATAGTATTCGTAATGCAGAAAATGCTCATTCCTATGAGCCAATGATAGTCGTAACGTTAATAAATCTCAATATTTATTGGACAGTTGCAAGAAGTCCTTGATTCTCGATAGAATCACAAGTAGTACTATTACAGGTTGTTATCTTTTTGGAATTTGCTTTTTAATTACATAAGTAAATACAAGAAAATCCGTCCTTAAATCTTCCATATTGATGTCATACAATTCGGTCAATAGTTCAATGTGGCTTCGACAGTCTACACTATTTGCAAGCAAGATGGAGTGGTAGGAAGTGGGGATTTCTCCACTGCAATATAATAGATGAACAAAGTTTATTTTGAATTTGATCATGTAGCTAGCGTATAAAAGTATTTGTGGTACTTGAATCGTGTGTTGTTGGGCAAGCTAAGCGAGACTCCACTAACGGGTCTCAATTGAGATTTTAGTACATGACAAAGTTCAAAGAGGTCATTGTGTGTTCACCCCCGGAGGCTAGCGCGGGCGCAAGAAATTGGGGAGAAAAGACCTAGAAATAATGCTAGGTAAAGAAAAAACAACAACAAAGAGCTACAGACACAGAATGGGAGAAACATTTGCAGTTAGGTTTTCCAAAGTTAGCCGGGTTGGTATATCCAGTGCTTTAATGGGCGCGACCCTATAGCAGCACTCACCGTAGTCTGCTTTTTCTCTTGTTTTCTCACAGACTAAGCTGAAATTTAAAAAAAAGTGACAAATTAAAGGGACTTAAATGGTCATCTAATCAAAGTTCCTCTTCTCACAAGGCATAAAAGCCCGCCATCTTCAAGATCCGTTGTTGACAGAGTGAATGAATGAATGAATAACAGACTACTATAAATATCTCGCGCATGCGCACTGAGGGTTAATTAATAAACTTGCTTTGGTTTTGCATTTGATTATTCATATAGTAATACCCATAACAGATTACTGAGCAATGTGTATAGAAGAGAGAGAAACATAAAGAAAGATTGAGTGTGAGATGGAAGAAAGAAAAGGACAGGGAGGAATGAACTGGAAAATGAAGACTAGCTGAATATTCATTGCAACTGACAGTCCTCTCACTGGATTATATTATCTTACTTTTTCCGTAAAGTTCCTAGAGTCAATACGGACCTGCTTTATTTGGAGTTTAAACTGTATTGGTCAGAGGTTTAGTGAGCATACATACAATGTTTAAACCTCAGTCTGCACACTAACTGTATGCAAGATTAGGCCTTTGTTTGTATGCATGCATCAGTAAATGATGAATGTAGTCGAGACGCAGCAGCAAGGCAAGAGAAACATAAGATTACATACACCTAATGTTATCAAATACGAAATACTTTAGCTTTCTCCACTCCATATCTGTTCAGTACTGTGCAAATTCTAACTTTTGGTAGTGTGTGAGCATCATTATTTTGCTTCAATGTTGTTTAGAGCATGCCTAACTTCTCCATTATGTCATAGATGTTTTTACTACAAAGTCCAAGTACAACAAAAAAAAATTATTAACATTATATAAATACAAGGCTAAGAATTTTTACAGGCTGGTTTTCCCTCCAGGATAATACTGAAATAGAAATACAAGTGACTTTGTATAGCCAATTCTTACCAGTTCATTCAAATATCCCTAACAAAATATCCCACCACAATTGTACTGGGTGTTCTAATTTTGCAAATTAGAAATGTAATAACATGAGGTATTTTTATCCATTCTTACTATCCCATACCACTTCATTTGGTCACATCAAGTTTATTTTTATTGGTCTCTTTCTTCCTGAACCCCTAGGTTTTCTTCTAAGCCATGGATTCCTTTCTTCTCTTTAATCTATCTCTTCCTGCTTCCCAGTATCTCAGTCCTTCACTCCACGATAATGAACTATTACATTTCCATTTAAAATAAACTTTCTTTTGCTATCCTTTACTCACTTACTTCTCCTGCATCGTTTCATAAAAGACTTTGTATGGTATGAGGCAATGTTGTATCAAATTAGTTCATATAGAAACACTTTACCAAACTAAGCTGATGAAATATTTATGAATGACACACAAGTATAGTATACTATTTTAGACAAAACCATATTCTGTTACTTGGATTCATTTTAATGACAAAGAGGCTAAAAGTGTCATGTACGCTGCCAGTATTTTATAACCACCACAAAAGTCACTTATTTTGTTTAGAGCTAAAAGCGGTGAAATTTGCTGAAGTTGGCTAAATAATGCTTTGGATTTTACAATTTGGTGAATATTGTAAAAAATACAGTTAAGATTTTAAAACTATCTTGCCAATAGTGATTTCATTAGACAATACTTACTTCTATTTCATTTCAGGAAATCCAACAATTTCTTCTAGATTTAATTCCCTATCTGGTGAACTCTGCCCTGGTAGAGTGACTTTCTCATGTAATTCATTGGAAACTGCTAGTCCTATTATCGACTATTATGTAAACAATGTTCGTCTAGTAAGATATGAATATGAACTCACTCACATGTTTCCTTTAATGATAAATGCATCATTACCGGAATTGACAGTACAAATCACTTCAGCTACTACTGATTCAAATAATATGTTCAGCTTTACAAACTTCACAATGTCAGCTGAATTAAATTATTTACATCAATATCAAGGACAAAATTTGACATGTGGTACAATAATACAGAGAAGCAATCCTATTTATATTGGAAAGTTTGTGCTAACAGGTAAATGTATTTATACATTGATGATTTATTTGTAAATGGAGTTGAATGTGCTAAGTAATAAGTAGGTGTGATATACATTTATTTACAAGATTACTCAGATGTTCTAGGATATAAGTAAGTAATGGGCGAACAATAAGCTTACACTCCTGGTCATGTTAAAAGTGGAAAAAATATTGGTATTGTAATAGTTAAGACAATTAAACACAAGTATAATGATACCGCAAGTGCCAGTCATATGGGTAGTTTATTCTGGAGCTACTAATATCCACCTTTTTAACTAGTCAACTTTTGAAAGCTGTTAGTTTATATATAAAATAAAAATATATTTTATTTTTTCTTGCAATTTAATTAAAAGATTTCTTTAATGATTTAGTCATTTTCAGCTGAAATAATAGCAAATTTTCTTGTTTTAATTAACAATATTGGCTGTTACAGTGAGAAAATGGGCAATTATTAAGGTATTTCTTTGTAAACATAGTGATTAAGCTTCTTCAAAATGATTTAACCAAGCGATGAATTCTGTAAAGTTAGGTGACATGTGTTACTGATATGTTCTATGCTTACTGATAGCACTTCTATCTAAACTAATTTAACCTTTCTAGACAATACCACTAACTATTACAATGACTACACAACTACGAACTGATCAAATAGGTTTATATTACTAGTGAGGGAGCAGAGATTTTGTACAGCTATAAGGAGAACCCAGGTTTAAGTTATCACGAACAACATATTACTATATATTACAAGTAATATTAAGGGATTGACTAGAACCAAAGTATACAGATCGTGTGTGAGGTAAAATAATATAGTGTAAGTTTAGAATTGAATGAATAAGATAATGAATGTTTAAGTTTAATTATACAATGGACATGCTTGAAATAAGTACTGTGTTATCTAAATGTGATAATGGATATGAGCGTGTTTGTGGTAGTCTAGATCCTGAACTAACTTTCTTGAGATAAATTTAATTCAAAAGTATTCCTTAAAGATTTTTTGAATGAAATTATTTCATGATTATACTCATAATTATTCAATCTATCTTTATACAATTGGTGAAATATTTTAGTGCTCTATAGTTGTTAATCAAATATTGAATTACTTTTGAAGCAGTGTGTTAAGTGTGTCCATTATATAGTAAGTGACTGGCTTGTACATGACAATTGTTTAAGACCCAAACCATATGATTATGCAAGTTCTATTTAGCCATGGATTTTTTTTAAAGAATAACAATATTTAAGATAACATAAATTTTGATTGTTCACAAAGTAGAATACATGTGTTTATGTATGTAGTAAGAAGACTAAATCAAAAAAAAAAATATCCAAATGCAGATTATGTACTAATATAATTATAGTATTAGCTATTTATTGCTATTAACATTTTACTTTTATTGTAGAGATAGCACATGAATTGAAAATAAAATACACATCAACTTACAGTGGGATTAATGGAGTTTTAGAAAGTATTTTTCTAGAATGGAATGATACGGTAAGTTATAGAATATTATTTTCTTTTGGACTGTGTATTAGTGACAAATTATATGCATATTTTGATAGCTACTATAACAATTTCGTATCATTCACAATCAATAAGTAAAGTATGCAAATTCTTTAAATAAAACTGAATGTTTATACTCATGAAACCTCACATTAGCCTACTGATATTATTAATTTGAAAGTCCTATATCACTACTACAAATTTTCAATTTAAAATAAATAAGTCCAAGAATAAAAAAAATCTATTAGTTTAAGTATTCAGGACAAAAACATATAGAAAGACTAGCAAATGGCTACTGACATGATTTGATGAGTCATTGTTTCTGCTATGGATTGTGCCAGACTTATATAAACTCACTTTGTCTGCTCATTTTGATGGAAAAAATTGTAAAGACTTAGCAAAACTAGTACACTTAGCTTATCGTTATTATTATTTCGGAATGATTGAATTATCAATATCTTCATAGCTGTCTTTATAGATATTTTCAGGATGCTATAGAGGTTAGACTGAAAAACATTTTTGTTGCAATCTAATCTGAAAACTTTAGCATATACAATTAATAGAGAGCAATAATTAACCAAGACCCACAGCAGTGGAAATATTGCTCTATTAAAAACATGCCTCTAAAGTTGTAATCCACAATACTTTCTTCTGATGCCATTTTTCAATCAAGGAGCCCAGGCAATCAAATACTACCATAACAGTACATTATTAGCTCTTGCAAAACATAAAGTATGTTAGATCATATGTTACCGGATTTGGGAAAATCCGCCTAAACGCGGCAAACAATTTTTTTCAGTATCACCGGGTAAAGCCTTACGGGTCGATTTTTTTCGAAAAAAATTTATGGCAGAAATGGATAGACACCAGTTAGCTCTAGCTTATGACGCAGTTGTAAGCTCTGGCGTGCTCTAGAACTCACACTAGGAGGCTAGAAACACTAGCCGGTTGGA
>WLWI01004262.1_pt1 | contig 12138 bp, 9 predicted proteins | sample 6701501 | NCBI WGS metagenome assembly WLWI01 (sample SAMN12718690, study PRJNA515312) | sponge metagenome | isolation source: marine sponge | host: Mycale hentscheli | place: New Zealand: South Island, Marlborough, Capsize Point | collected 2014-11-01
ATCACTGCCAATTTCTTGCATGGACTCTCAACTTTTATCTCTACGTTGTAATCTAAATGATCAATAGCCGTCTCAGCAATTGTTGTTGATGTGCTGGTGAAGATGGTGGCTGATGACTGCTCAAGATATAATAGATACATTAAGACAGTCTTGACATTTTACACTGAGGACCACAGTTGTTGTGTTTGTTATGCTTACAGTGATGAATGAGTTTAGCACCCACATCCTTAATGCTACTCTGGTTATGATATTATTGAGATGGTCATCACTATCTTTAGTCCTTCAAAAATATCAGCATCTGGCTGTTTCTATCCATTGCCTTCCAATGGACTATTGTTGGAGATCATTATTATTATTATTATTATTATTATTATTATTATTATTATTATTATTATTATTGTTGTTGTTGTTGTTGTTGTTGTTGTTGTTGTTCTTATTATTATTATTATTATTATTATTATTATTATTATTATTATTATTATTATTATTATGATTATTATTATTATTATTATTGTTATTATTATTATTTTTACTATTATTATTTATCATGGACTAATAGAAGTGTGGGAGAAATGCCAAGAGTAACACCATGAAAAGTCACACCCAGTGCATACAAAGAATGTTTGCATCTCAAGTGGTAAGAAAGTAGAAAGAATATTTACATGATCAGAGTCATCATTGCTTTGAGTTTGTATATCCAAACTTCAGTGTTCCATTTAATGGTCAATGTGATGCTACTATAATGGGTAAACTTATGTGCTATATATCAATATCTGGGCTAAGATGGTTTCTTAATACTAATGGCATTCACTCGTAGCCATATTCTAGCATCAGCCTTTTCTGGAAGAGTCACTCTGTGGTGAAGTGTTCATGCACACAAAACATGACTTTCATCAAACCCTCCTACAGCGGCAAATAGCTACTTGGTAAGAATGTAAAGATATTTTCAAAAAGTGATCTGTGAGAAAGCAAATGAGAATCATCTACAATTCTTCACTTAGATGCTATTGATTAGCTGAAAAATCTTTACAGACATATTTTCAGGCACAAGATTGATCTTGCAGTTTTCCTGGATCTGGGAAGACTGACTCATGACTTATATCAATTATTGTCATACTATTATGTTCGCTCTACGTATATATATATCAACAAAAATGTTCATATGCGAGCCACAGTAGCCCTGTATAGGCTATTCAAAATACTTAATTCATTAGGAAGCTTTGCTAATGGTGGTAAAAGTGCATACATTGGCACAGAATGACTTGTTGGAGAGTTATAAAGCATGGAAAAAAAGACCAAAAGTGAGACAATTATTGATGTTATTATTTATTTATTAAATTAGCTATTTAGTACTGTTGTAATTGCTTGATCTTTTGCATAGACAGCAACAGCAAACAATAAATATAAGTATAAATAAAATATATATATACATATAATATATGTATTAAAATTGACCATTAATTATAGCAAATAAAAAAAAGACTACTCTCTTATCTTATTTTCCTGAGTAGTGATAACATGTAGTATCAAGTTTAAGCCATTTTGAGTACTTCTATTAGTAGTAACTCTTGAACAAGCTCTCAGCTACAAAAGAAAAGTCCAGAGTTATTTTAGTAACTTAAGTTAACAAATATGGAATTACATAGCTACTTATCTCAGCTTTTCTCCTGTAGTGGTAGCTTGATTAGAAGCCATTCTGGCTGCCAGTGGCTCTTGACAACCTACAAGCGGCAATTAGATTCTCCAAAGAAAGGAGAGAAACGCTGTGTACTCAACCTCACACCGACCATGCTTAACAAATACAAGAACAGTCTGTGATAAGGTAATATGCATAATGTTATTACAACTCTACTTTCATATCTTAACAGCAAATTTTGACATGTAGTGTTTGCATTAAAAATGAAGTTATTTATAAATAGATTGCTTTTTCAAATTATTTTTTATTGTATTATTATTAGCATGTGTATTCTGATATATGTAGTAGGAGTATCACATAGAACACAAATGAATGTCAATTAAACATCACTTTGTAACTCAGATATCACTTTGTCCACTAACTTTCTCTATTATATCATTAATACTTATTATTATGTCCTCAAATTGAATAAATAAAACATCAAAATTCTTACATATTAGAGTAGTTTAAATGCATTAGCCAATGGTATACAGTGAGGTGCAGGGTAAGATGCAACAAAACACTAACTGAAAAGATGGTTGGACATATGTGAATTTATAGCTAACCACATAGCGATACATAAAAAGAATGAATGTTACTACCCATGCCCAGTAGGTAAATCACTCGTCTTAGAATATTCTAGAGCGTTCTTTCAGTTTGTAAATTTTTGAACCACTAGTGGTATTGATTACATCCAGTGCCTGCCAACTTCCATACAACAAAAATACATATACAGAATATTGTTCTCTTCACTGTGGGTGGCCCCACAAGATCATTTTAACTAATTTCCTAAATTGGGTGTGGTTTGTATGATGTCTTGTTGAGGACAGCTACTCTGGTCCGTGTATTCATGCTATACAGTCCAATCGCCACCGTGACCGGAAGTCATAGACTTTCTTACTAGCCTTATTAAATATGTAGCGATTACGTCATTTCAGGCACAAGATTGGTCTTGCAGTTATCCTGGATCTGGGAAGACTGACTCATGACTTGTATCATACTATTATGTTCACATGAGTGTTACAACTCACAAAATATTCTCAGAAGTAGCTATTTATAAGAAAACTCTCCACAAAGACACTTCACAACTGCTTGTTATTGTGTTATAGTGGATAGCGAGGGTCATCTTTAATGGTGTATACAACATGCAGTTTTATTGAGAACAACTCATAATTTGGTATATTGAACAATAAAATTCTGTTGCTACTGTTGGCTTCATTAAACGGAGCTAGCATGTTGGGAACTGAGTTTGACCATTAAATGTATAGGCAAGTATTTTGCTCTGTGTTGATTATATCAACAAAAATGTTCATACGCAAGCCACAGTAGCACTATAATGGCTATTCCAAATACTTACTTCATTAGGAAGCTTTGCTAATGGTAGTAAAAGCGCACACATTGGTACGGAATGACTTGTTGGAGAGTTATAAAGCAAGGAAAATATGACCAATTGTGAGAAAAATATTGATGTTCTTATTTATTTATTTAATTAGCTATTTAGTACTGTTGTAATTGCTTGATCTTTTGCATAGACAGCAACAGCAAACAATAAATATAAGTATAAATAAAATATGTATATCTTATATATGTATTAAAATTGACCATTAATTATAGCAAATAAAATACAGAACTACTCTCTTACCTAAATTTCTTGAGTAGTGATAACATGTGGTATCAAGTTTAAGCCATTCTGAGTACTTCTATTATTAGTAACTCTAGAACAAGCTCTCAGCTACAAAAAAAAAAGTCCAGAGTTCTTTTTGTAACTTCAGTTAACAAATATGGAATTATATACTTATCTCAGCTTTCCTCCTGTAGTGGTAGCTTCATTAGAAGCCATTCAGGCTGCCAGTGGCTCTTGACAACCAACAAGCAGCAATTAGAAGCCCCCCCAAAAAAGGCGAGTTTTTTAATTACGCATATAGCTAGCGTAAATGCCACAGTAACCACTTCCCGCAACTTCGAATTGAAAAAATAAAATAAAATAATAATATCTTTATAAGGCACTTTAAAATACTTTAAGCGGTTAGGTCCCTATTGGTTGTGCAGTCGCAGGTTCAGACCAAGATGTAGTTTTTTCTACCATTTTTTACCACATGTCAAATGTTTACCCTCATTCAGGTAATGACGATGTTTTACCAACTCTAATCAGCTCGTGAAATACCTATTCAGGAATACACACCGATCGTCTTTGCTGTGGGAGAGTACTGCTTTATAGATAGCCAAGTTATTGTCAATGTCTATAAATCAACATTTACTATACAATTGATTTATCATTCTGTGAACTATTACTACATGTGGGTAAACTATTAACTACACTACTGCACTCCATTTGCTTGCTATATAAGTGCCAATCGGATTTACTTAGAAGATCTGCATATATTAGATGTGGTACACTAAAATTGCAATAATATCATCACTGAAATTTCTTCTGAAAATATAGCTAATAGATCAAACTTAAGTAATTTATATTAAAGGTTATATATAAATATATATATTTATAGCCCGTACCCGAGCGACCCCGCTTGTCGTTAAGGAGACAACCGAGCTTCTTCTCTGTTTGCATAGAACTTGTTTGAGGACTTTCACAAAATTCAACATCGAACCCTTGCAGCTTGGCCACTGTTTAAATAACCCAACTACCAGGGAGGGTGAAACACAAATGGCATTAGGAACATAATCTACACTAATTACTAACATAATTCTATGACATGTTTATGTTCTCATGGGCTAATGTTTATGTTCTTGACTCCATCCATGCATTCCTTTCTCTACATGGTGGGCGGTCCCACAACAACTAACACACTTATTATGGAGTATAGGCTCATTACTACATTGAGGGAATGATGTATAGCAATACTTTTATTGAGCAATTATTTAACATAGTTGGATTTAGAAACAATGAAAGAATGTTGTGGACTCAAAATCCTTTATCAGCTCACAATAGAATGAACAAAGTGATGTGACACAGCTATATAAAAGGTTGGGGAGGTGGCATTGCATGGTGGTGATGTGTGATGGTGTAAAATGGATTAATGGTAGTCACTGATTGGATGGATAATGAGGGAATGGTTAATTAAATGGATATTGAATGAATGGTTAAGATATGTTAATTATTTTTGTGATATGAAATGAGATTTTCACACATGATCTACTGGAGGCCCTGGTCCAGGTTCATTGTGTAGTCTGTTCTCTTGGTCCACAAAGCTTCGGTGATCTTCCTCTTGTGCTGACTTTCTTCTCAGCATATTATCTTAGCACTGTCCCAATTAATATGATCCCCATTGTTGTTTTTTTGCATAAACTGCAATGCCGTTATTTAGTTGTTCAATTCTGACGGCCCTCTTATGTTCCTTGAGATGTGCTTGAAGTGTTCAGCCAGTTTCCCCAATGATGGTGGTACAGCCACATGAACAATTTACGCTTACAATACACCTTTCATCTTCTCAAGGATTGGTTGTCCTTAACCTTCATCAATATGCTTTAAGGGTTTCTTGTGATTGAAAACCTACTTTGGTGGTTGTACTTTCTTCTTATGAAGGCATTGTGTGATCAACTGTTTGGGATAGACATTTGAAAAAAAGCCTGGTGATCTAATTCTGACTGTAAACTCTTGTGGTGGCTCACTGCATGGGCCATGTGTTTGAGACATTGCACTATCCCTGTTTTTATCCTAGGATGATGATTTGATTTAAAGTTCAGATAAGGTTGGCGTGGGTTGGTTCAAAAGTTACCTAATATTTCTTCATTAAAAGTATTACTATACATCAACTAACATACTTGTTTAGGTTACTGTTTTCAAAACACAGGGTTAATTAAAGTACTCAAATGGCAAGACGCACCAGCTACTTTCCAGTTGACCAATATTTGACTACTGTAATAATATTCTATAATATTTCCGCTCAGTTTGCCCTTCAAAGTAGTGAAACTAAAAAAAATGATAGCTGAGAGCTGGTATAAGTAGAGCAAGTTATTGATAATGTTTACACCTAAAGCATGTGAATAACTAGCTAAATGGTTACACAATGCATGAAAAGAATGAATTAAGGTGAATATGATGCAATTTTGCCTGTGTCACTAAGACCTCTGAAGACAGAAAAAGAACATTTCACACTATCCTCTACTGAAATTGTGGTAAAAACCTTATATTTTTAGGATACTGGATGAAAGAAAATTACACAGTTTACCCAGTACTGAAACTGTTTGAGAGTATAAATTTTAATATTAATCTACTATACATAGACTACTATATATATACTAAATAATTAGAAGACAGGATTTCTCCATCCCCGACAATATTTCTTATCAATTAGATAAAATCTGGAAATATAGATGGTGGTAATTTGATTCACTATAGAGGAATGTGAGCAAACATTTAACTCTGGCTTTTGAAAGCATATTCTTGTTATTCTTAATTAATAGTACATAGTATCACATCCACAACTGCAGAGAGATAAGTATGAATGTTTTCCATCACTTGAGCTAATGTAGCTACTATGTATTACGTAAGAGCATACTGAATCACACTCATTGTTGCTGAAAGATTGAGACAGGATTTCTCCATCCCCGACAATATTTTTTCACGATATCATAAGAATATAATTTAGCTATAAGACTGAAAGATTACCATTGAATCCAAGGAGCTGGAAAATGACTAATAATTTTCTACCAAGCAGATTTATTTCTGGAGTAATTTCATTCTTAGTTTAACACTGACAAGCCTTGATTAGAATTATAGGAAATTGTAGTTTTAAATTGTTTATAGCAATAAAAGAGCAATTTTGATGGTGTCGTCATGAATTCCTAATGTAAGAATTGTGATGTTAACTTTTTTAGGACATAAGAAGTATTAATGATATAATATAGAGGAAGTTAGTGGACAATTTTTTTGTAGTATCTGTGTTAGAAATAACGTATAATTGAATTTCCCTGTTGTTCTAGAATTATTGTGTAGATCTGATACTCTGTATTACATATATTAAAAAACACATGTAAAAAATATAAATAAATACAAATTGCAATCCATCTCTAAAATGACTTAATTTTTATGCATACACAAATACATGTGAATATTTGCAGTTCAAAATATTAAAATATATCTGTTAAAACATTATGCATATTACCTTATCACAGATTGTTCTTGTATTTGCTAAGTATGCTCGGCGTGAGGTGGAGTACATAGTGTTTCTCTTGTTCTTTCTTGTCATAGAGTCTAATTCTTGAACTAAAGCTCTCACCTCCAAATTTTTGTCCTGTAATGTCAGTACAAGTTCAGAATTTTGATCTTTTGCACACATCCACTACAACAAATACACAAGAATGAAGAAATACATTATGTTGTTAAGAAACTAACGGCACTATAGAAAGCAGTATCTACTAATTTATTGATGGCGGCATGCTGTGTGGTATAATTACCACATCTCTCAAAGACACTGTTATGACATTGACACTCACAGCACACTCATATTGTATTGTCACTTCTATTGTCAAAAACTAATGCAAAATGTTTAATCTAGTAAGTAATATAAACCTTGTCAAAGAGGCCACAAGCTTCTTCTTCAAGATCACCATTTTCATTTTGTAATTCCTCCATCTGAGTTTTCATTGCCTGATGTGTAGCTTTCAGTTCATCTGACTCCTGGTTCAAATTGAGTGTTTCCTTATTTCTGTCGCATAAATCCAGTATAAGTTCATACAACTGATCATTAGCAGTCATCCACTACAACAAAGATACACATTTAAATATTAGAAATTTTATTGTACACAATGCCTTGGTAATTGATGTATCATAATTATTGCTATTAACCTTGTCAAAGAGGCTACATGCTTCTTCTTCAAGGTCGCCATTTTCATGGCGTAATTCATCCATCTGAGCTTTCATTGCCTGATGTGTAGTTTTCAGTTCATTCAACTCCTGATTCAAATCGAGTGTTTTGTCATGTAGATCCAATTTCAATTCAGACAATTGATCTTTAGCAGTTATCCACTAAACAAAATTATTCACATTAAACTTTTTGAAAAATTTTGTTGTGAAAAATGCATTAACTCATTATATTCATAAATGATGATGTACTTCAGCACAAATTGCGAGCAAACCATAGTGTACAAGCAATTCAAACAACTAGGTAGTTTAATTAATTTACTTTAATTTAGTTTTCCTGAAGTTAAAGTTTTAGCACCCATTCACCTAGATTATGAAGGCATCATTCAGTTTATTTACTCCTAAAATAAATGGGATTACTTTATAGCTTAATTTTCACAAGTACTGGTAGCTTCTTTAATAAATAAGCTGTTCTGTTAATCTAAATAGCATGTGATTCCCCACAAAAAGGACTCCAGCTACTAAAAATACTGTGCCGAGCTTTAAATTATGTACATAAATGGTAATGACCCTACAATGACTTAGTCACTATTTGCCGCATTTTGACTAAAAAAAAAAAGCCAACAGAGAAAATAAAATAAAGTCTGTTCAAAGAAATTACTGCTTATTTAAATAGCCTAGCCCTAAATTAAGACTGACATACTGCTGTAGTAACTGAACAAACTGTGTAAAGATAAATAGTTAAAGGCTTACTTTGTGCTATATTTTTATTTAAACAGTAACTATAACACACAATACTATATAAACATGCACATGTTGACTAAATATAACAATATAATACTTAACTTCATAGATTTACTAGCATTAATATTAACCTTATCAAAGAGACTACAAGCCTCTTCTTCAAGGTCACCATTCTTATTTTGTAGTTCCTCCGCATTAGATGACATTGCTTGATTTGTAGCTTTCAGCTCATCTAATTCCTGGTTCAAACCGAGTATTTCCATTTTTTTGTCACGGAGATCCAGTTCTAACTCAGACAACTGATCTTTAGCAATCATCCACTATGACAAAATATTCACATTTACTTCTGGAAATTTTGTTGTAAAAAAGCATTAAAAAATAAAAAATTACTACTAACCTTGTCAAAGAGGCTACATGCTTCTTCTTCAAGATCACCATTTTCATTTTGTAGTTCCTTGATGTTAGCTGTCATTTCCTGATTTGTAGCTTTCATCTCATCTAGCTCCTGTTTCAAATCGAGCATTTCCTTACTTTTGTCACAATGATCCAGTTCCAGCTCAGACAATTGCTCTTTAGCAGTCATCCACTATAACAAAATATATTACATTTACTTTTGGAAATTACGTTGTGAATAATGCATTGGTACCACACTAATCATAATAGTTGCCATTAACCTTGTCAAAGAGGCCACATGCTTCTTCTTCTTCAAGTGCACCATTCTCCTCTTCAAGTTCCTTGATGTTAGCTTTCATTGCTTGTGTGACTTTCATTATATCTAATTCTTGGTTCAAGATAATGGCCTCCATTTTGTTGTCTGCCAAAGTCTTTTCAAATTCAGACAACTTGTCTTTAGCCATCATCCACTATAACGAAATATTATTTACTTAGAATTTTTTTATTATTCCTAGCACTTGTGCTATAATAAATGTAATTAACCTTGTCAAGGAAGCCACCGGCTGCTTTGTCTAGAGCACAATTTTCATTCTCAAGGTCTTTAGCATGAGCTTTCAGTGCCTTGTTTGTGGATTTAACTACATCTAATTTCTTGCTCAGAGCAATAGTCTCACTATGTTTGTTCTGCAGAGTCAATAGCACTTCTGACATTTGTTTTTTTGCTTGCATCAACTGCACAATTCAATTACATTTAATAGAATTTTACATTTTTTATTATTATAGTTATAGTATAGTATACCTTGCAAAAAAGACCAGTTTCTCTTTCTTTCATAAATTTGTAGCCATGTTGTATTTTCTCTGCATCACTTACCTTTTTGCTCAATATCAGATTCCTTTCTTTCAGTTCCTCTACATGGCTCTCCATTGAACTAATTATCATTTCCTTGTCCATCAGAGCCTGTTCTAGCTCAGAGCAGCGACACTTAGCGAGCATCAGCTAGTAGTATTGATAAGATACATCAATGAGATATACATTATAATGTTCACATAAAATATAAGGAATATATTATTTATGTATAATATTTTACAATACAGTAAGTTACTACATAGTACTTGCCTGTCCAAATTTGTATTTTCCGACTTAGAGAGTAGCAAGGCCTTGTTTTGTTTGTACAAGTCAGCCTAAAGTGACAGAATTTCATCCTAGAACAATACATTTTGTAAGTAACATATTTTACTATGAAACTATTCCATGCATGACTTATATAATTTAGCTACAGCTGGGGCTGATAAACATCCAGAAATGTGTACGTATTAGTTACTGTCTAACAGAGTGTGCTAAGCTTATGATTCGTATAGGACTCATAAATATATATGTATAAATTTCAGCATCATTTTCTAAGATAACAGACAAGTTAATATCTATAGTACACTTTAGTTACTACAAAGGACTTGAGACTTTTTTGCACGTTTTTTCGTAAGCCCGTTTTCATAGACTGTACACTATAAATCCCTTATCTATACTAGCTAGCTACGCTAAGCAAGCGGTGACCCTTCAACTAAGCACCATAGCTGAATATAACTTTACTTACTTGCTTAGAAATTAGATTCCATACTTTTTACCACATTCATAGTACCCGTTAAGTTGTTGAACTTAGCGATCTATAGGCACGCTTCGAGCTCGGTAGTCTCTCGAGCAATCGATATAATCGCGAAATGAGCTGTTCACCCTCTAAAAATATGCCTACCCATAATCTATACTCACTATAGTTTCCCCAAAACCAAGCGACTTGGATGGAATGGCCGATTCTTCACTGAATGCATCCTCCAGAACCTAGATTGAGGAAGTAATATTCCAGATGAAGGACATAGAAATAGAGAATCATGATTTGGAACAAGAAGCATACGACCTCTTTGACAAGGTAAAAATTAAATTAGTATATGTATACTACTTTCAAAGCTGCTGCCAGTTTCTTGACAACATTAATAGCATATTATGCATTTCTTCATTCTTGTGTATTTGTTGTAGTGGATGTGTGTAAAAGATCAAAACTCTGAACTTGTACTGACATTACAGGACAAAAACTTGGAGGTGAGAGCCTTAGTTCAAGAATTAGACTCTGTGACAAGGAAGAACAAGAGAAACACTGTGTACTCTACCTCACACCCCCCATACCTAACAAACACAAGAACTATCTTGAATAAGGTGAAATGCATAATGTTATATCAGCTTTATTTCCATAGTTCGAATGGCAAATGTTGACATGTACTTGCGTATACATATAAATAAATTCAGTACTTGCCTTTGCATTAAAAATAAGCCACTTACAGGTGGATTTAAATTTAAAGTTATTTTTATTGTTTTATTAACTTGTGTATTTTAATATATGTACAGAAATACACGGTATCACATCTACATACAAATTCTAAGGAACAACGATGAAGGTCAATTAAATGTTATTTTCTAACACAGATACTGAAATTGTCCACTAACTTTCGCTATAATCTCATTAATACTTATTATGTCCTACAAATTTAAAAAAATAATACAACTTCACAATTCTTACATTTTGAATTTATGACACTATTAAAATTGCTCCCTCCAATATTGAGAGTACTCCAGAAATATATCTGCTTGGTAGAATTTATTGATTAGGCATCTTCCAGTTCTTTGGATATTCAATGATAATCTTTCGGTCTATTAGCTTGAATATAATTCTTACGGTTTGGCAGAAAATATTGTCATGTGTGGAGAAATACTGCTAAATAGTATATACTTGTTAGGCACATGTCAGGTTCCATGAATTAGATGGGGGTGGTCTTCCATGATTCAGTATTGTTACTTCTGAACATATTGTGGGACCCCACCCACAAGAGAAACTTATATATATCCATGTTGTATATGTAGAATTTTGAAACCACATTACATGTAATCATCACCTCCTTAGTTACACACATACTAGACCGTGGATGTGGCCATCCCATGTGCAATTTTCTCATTGGTGATTATCTTTTTAGGTTACACTGTGGTGGGACATAAATTTTGACATGCCCAGATAGCGTGGTTTTTTCTGGAGTTGTAGATCTCCTCTGACTCCACTAGTAAATACGCTTATTACTCGATTGTTAATGTTCAACTTTTAATATTGATAGAGTTTATCTCAAGTAGGTGGGGCTTAGGAAATATATCTGGACAGATCTACCTCTGGAATCGATACCTGGTGACAACCTATCTCACCCTGAGGAAACTTAGTCCAGCAGATAAGAACAATTATTGTGACAGAGTGGACCAAAGCTTGAAATTGGGGTCGGTTTGGCATATATAACAGTATCAGAAGGGGTGCCAAAAAAAATTGTTTAATTAAAACAAATTTTTTAAAGTGTGAAATTTAGATTAACAGTTAATTATGTAAAAGAGCTCAATATAAATTGTTTATTATAATGTATTGTGGTTTAATACTTTAATGTTAATGATTAGGAGTCACCTGATATTACAGGCAGCTAG